>Ga0224505_10000635_pt1 | contig 23768 bp, 24 predicted proteins | sample SF_Jan12_sed_USG_FD_169102 | JGI IMG/M metagenome (GOLD analysis project Ga0224505, IMG submission 169102) | Sediment microbial communities from San Francisco Bay, California, United States - SF_Jan12_sed_USGS_4_1 | ecosystem: Environmental > Aquatic > Marine > Sediment | place: USA: California... | reverse complement strand
GACGGTGTAGCCGGTTTCGGAGATGACACCGAGATTCAACGCGACGATCGCAACCACGATCCCCATCGCTCCCAACGCCGAGAGACCCGAGCCGAGCGCCAAGCATTCCCGGCCCGAGACGCCGGCCATCCGGCCCGCCGCGAAGGTGCCAACGATCTTGGCGCCGATGGCGATGACCACGAGTCCGACGGTCCACAATGCCGCCTCGGCACTCGACAGCAGCCCGATGTCCACCCGGAGTCCGCTGAACGCAAAGAAGATCGGAGCGAAGATCGCCGCGGTGACGGTTTCGAGTGTCGTCTGGACCTGAGGTAGCTGGTGTCGGAGCCGGGACAGGAGGATGCCCATGACGAACGCCCCCAAGATCGCCTCGAGCTTGAGGGCCTGGGTCACCACTCCGCCTGCGAGCGCAGCGACGAACGCGACGGTGAGGGCGGCGGCCCGGCTCGAGCCTCGCTCCATGACGAGTTTCATCAGCCGATCGAGCACCGGCCGACCCACCAGGATCATTGCCAGCAGGAAGGCGACGAGGCCTCCGAACGACGTACCGAGCGCCGCCGGGTCGAAGCCGTCCTGGGCAATCCCCGACAATGCCGCCAGGAGAAGCCAGCCGATCGTGTCCATGGTCATGCCGGCCGCCAGCGTGATCTGACCGAAGTTGCGGCGGAGGAAACCGAGGTCCTGCAGGATCTTCGCCACAACGGGGAGTGCCGACACAGAAAGTGCCAGCGCTACGAACCCGCCGAAGACCCACGGATCGACCGAGTCGCCGATGAACGAGGCCGGGAGCTGTCTGCTCACCAACAGAGTCACAGCAGCAGGAACCGCCAACGCCCCGGCCGCAACCGACAGTGCGGCAGTCCGGAATCGGCCGATGATCGCCAGGTCGGTCTCGAACCCGATGACAACCAGCAGCATGATCACTCCCAGCCATGCAAGGCCGAACATGAGCGACTGCACGGTGGGCTCACCGAAGAGCCATTCGTACGACTCCGGAGCCCACCGCCCGAAGACGCTCGGACCCAGAAGGATGCCAGCCACCAGCTCGCCGACGACCGCCGGCTGGCCGATCAACTTCATGAATCCGCCGAGCAACCGAGCCGCACCTATGAGCAGCGCCAGCTGCGCGAGGAAGACGAGCACTTCGTGCTCGGTCAGGAGCGCGTTGGGTGCCTCCGCGGCGAGGACTACGTGCACCGGCGGCAGCGTAGTGGCTCACCGGCGTGAGTCACCGCGAACGCAAGGGCGGTCCGGGCCCTCGACCGGTGGTGCGAAACCGTCAGACGTTGAAGCGGAAGTGCATGACGTCGCCGTCGGCCACGACGTAATCCTTGCCCTCGACCCGGATCTTGCCGGCTGTCCGCAGCGCCGCCTCCGATCCGTGGTGTGTGAGGTCGGGAATCGAATACACCTCCGCTCGGATGAACCCCTTTTCGAAGTCGGTGTGAATCGTGCCTGCAGCTTGCGGTGCCCGCGTCCCTCGGCGGATCGTCCACGCCCGGATCTCCTTTGGCCCGGCCGTGAAGAACGTCTCCAGACCCAACAGCCGGTATGCCTCGCGAGCGAGCACTGCAAGGCCTGGCTCTTCGAGCCCCAGGTCGGCCAGGAACCCGGCCCGATCCACTTCCGGGAGTTGGGCGATCTCGGCTTCGATCGCCGCGCAGATGACCACGAAACCGGAACCCTCCTCCTCGGCAATCTCCCTCACGGTGTCCACGAAACGGTTGCCACCGAGACCCTCTTCGTCGACGTTGCAGACGTACAACACGGGCTTCAGCGTGATCAACTGGACCTCGGCCAAGACGGAGCGCTCGTCGTTGCTCCAAGCCACCTTCCGGGCCGGGGTTCCGTCCGAAAGGTGCCGAACCAGTCTCTCGACCGTGTCGCGCTCACCGGCAACGGTCTTGTCGCCGGTGCGAGCGGCTCGGGTGAGGCGGTCGAGGCGGCGCTCCGCCAGGGCGAGGTCCGCCAGAACGAGCTCCAACTCGATCGTCTCCGCATCGCGCCTCGGGTCGATGGACCCATCGACGTGCGTCACCTCGCCCTCGAAGCAACGCACGACCTCGAGGATGGCATCCACCGACCGGATGTGTCCGAGGAACTGATTCCCGAGCCCCTCACCTTCGGAGGCGCCGCGCACCAAGCCGGCGATGTCGAGGATCTCGACGGTCGCAGGAATGACCTTCTCCGTTGCGATGACGGTGTTGATCTCCGCCAGCCGCGCGTCCGGAACGGGGACAACGCCCACGTTGGGTTCGATCGTTGCGAAGGGATAGTTGGCCGCTTCCACGGATGCGGCGGTCAGGGCATTGAAGAGGGTGCTCTTCCCCACGTTGGGGAGACCCACGATGCCGGCTTGCAGGGACACGATTCCTCCGGTGGGCGGTTCAGCGGCCGCCGGAGAGTAGCGAGCCGCTACGCCTGCCCTGCAATCGCCTCGCCCGTCGTCACCCTGCGCTGCGTGGCCGAGATCGGAGCGCGGCAGATCCGAACAGATCGCGCGTTGGCGAGAACTTCCGACGCAGCCGCACGTGGCTAGCCTGCCCGCCATGAACGTGGCAGTGATCGGAGCCGGCTCGTGGGGCACCACGGTCGCGTCGTTGGCGGCGCGGGCGAACTCAACGGTCCTGTGGGCGCGACGGAACGATTTGTGCACGGCCATCAACGCCACGTCGGAAAACGCCGACTACCTCCCCGGATTCCGACTCCCCTACACCGTTCGGGCGGTGGCAGGTTTGGAGGAGGCCGTCCGTGGGGCGGATCTCGTTGTGATGGGAGTTCCTTCACACGGTTTCCGGGTGGTCTTCACCGAACTCGCCCCGCACCTCGATCCGTCAGTGCCGATCGTCACTCTCACCAAGGGCATCGAACAGGGCACGCTCCGTCGCATGACCGAGATCATCGCCGAGGAGTCGCCCCGGCACGACCAGAGCCGGGTGGGAGTGCTCACCGGTCCCAACCTCGCTCGCGAGGTCATGCAGGGATTCCCGGCGGCGGCTGTCGTCGCCATGGAGGACGAGAGTGCGGCGGCCGCGGTGCAGGCAGCGTTCATGGGACCGGCCTTCCGGGTGTACACGAATACAGACGTGGTTGGAGCGGAGCTGGCCGGGGCGTTGAAGAACGTGATGGCAATCGCCGCCGGCATGGCGAAGGGCCTCGGATTCGGACACAACACCCTGGCCGCCCTGATCACGCGGGCGCTGGCGGAGCTGACCCGGCTCGGCGTGGCTCTCGGCGGCCGCTCGGAGACGTTCGCGGGATTGGCAGGAATGGGAGACCTCATCGCCACCTGCCAGTCGGACGAATCACGCAACAACCGGGTGGGGATGGCACTGGCCGAAGGCAAACGCCTCGACGACATCATCGGGGAGATGAAAATGGTCGCCGAGGGTGTGAAGAGCGTCCGACCCATCCTCGACCTCGCCGAGGCGAACGAGGTGGACATGCCGATCGCCACTCAGGTCGGACGGGTCCTCTACGAGGGCGCCCATCCCCGGGAGGCAGTGCTCACGCTCATGACCCGAGAGGCCAAGGCCGAGCACTGACCCACGTCAGGTGTAGAACCGATACAGCACCTGGGCAACGCACACGGGTTTGGTGCCGCCTTCGATCTCAAACGCCACGTCGAGTGTCACCTGGGCCCCGCCGTCGAACCGGTCCACCGCCATCAGGGTGACGCCGGCTCGAAGCATCGACCCCACGGGGACCGGAGCCGGGAACCTGACTTTGTTGGTCCCGTAGTTGACCCCCATCGCCACCCCGGCCACATCCACGACCTCGGCCACGAGGGGGACCGCCAGCGACAACGTCAGGTAACCGTGGGCGATGGTGGTCCCGAACGGCCCTGCTGCCGCCCGTTCGGGATCGACGTGGATCCACTGGGGGTCGTCCGTGGCCTCGGCGAACGTATCCACCCGGGTCTGGTCGATGAGCATCCAAGAGGAGTATCCGAGATGGGTTCCCACGGCCGATTCGAGGTCTTCGAGTGACGCGAACTGTCGAGCGGTCATGACCTCAGGGTACCCCCGGATGTGTGCCGACCGGTCACCAATCGACAGCTCTGGCGTGAGTATCACGCCCCGCGTGTTCGGTGGCCGTCGGTAGCGCCTGCGATGGCGTCGCACACCGGATCCACCATCGACAACTCGAACCCACCTATGGCGATCCTCACGGCCTGTGGTGTGCCGAGCCGCCACCGTTCGCCTGCCCGAACGGCGAAGCCGGCGGCGGCAAGAGCCGCTACGACGGCCTGTTCGTCGGGAACCGGGACCCATACGTTGAGCCCGGTCGACCCCATGGCCGGCATGCCACGCTCGGACAGTCCCGACATGAGGCCGATCCGGCGGGCGGCGTAGGCCTCGATTGCCCGATCCAGCAGCGGCTCGGTGCGGGGATCGTCGAGAATGGTCGCCACCAGCGCCTGCATCACGTGGCTCACCCATCCCGGCCCGGCCGACTGCCGGCCGAGTACATGTTTGACGGTCCGGTCGTCGCCGGCGAGAAACGCCAGCCGAAGATCGGGACCCAATGACTTCGAAACGCTCGCGACGTACACCCAGCGGGGCCGACCGGCGCCGATCGAAAACAGCGGGGCACCCGAGATCAACCCGGCGTGGTCGTCTTCAACCACCAACACGTCGGGATAGGGCTCCAGTACCCGGGAGATCTGGCCGCTGCGTTCCTCGTCGATGGCGGCACCGGTGGGATTCTGGAACCGGGGCGTGACGACTACCGCCTGCACGTCGCCGGCAACCGCCGCCAACCGATCGGGGATCATTCCTCTGTCGTCGACGCGCACCGGCACGGGTCTCATGCCCATCGCATGAACGAGCGACGAGAACGCAGGCCATCCTGGAGCCTCGATCGCCACGCGATCGCCGGCACGAAGGTGGGCCTGAAGAGAGCGTTCCACGCCGTCCAACGCGCCGTGTACGACAGCGAACTCACGAGCCGGAATTCCACTCTGTTCGAAGATCTTGCGGGCCGGTCCTTCGATGATCGGAGCGACCGGCGGATCGCCGTACATGACCCTGGGAACCCGCAACCCGGGCAGGTATTCGTTGAGGTCCGGTAGCAGCGAAGGGTCGGGGTTCCCGGATCCGAGATCGATCAAACCGAGGGGTATCTCGGGATCGGGTTGAGGTGGCACGACGGTGTCGGCCACAAACGTGCCGTGCCTTCCCCTTCCAACGACAGTTCCGCGTCGGGCAAGACTCCGGTAGGCGGCCGCCACCGTGTTGGGCGCCAAGCCGGTGGCATCGGCGAGTTCGCGGATCGGGGGAAGCCGGTCACCGCCCTGCACCAGGCCGCCGATCACGAGTCGTTCGACGTGGTCGACGACGTCTGTTGCCGCCCGAGCATCTTCCGGGATATATTGACGCAACACAAATCGCATTTTGTATTGGGGCAAACCACGATGTCAAGCGACTCTCCTTCCACCACCGTTCGCAAGGCCGAGCGCGGTGCCTACGACCCGGACACGGTGAATGCGATCATCGACGAAGCGCCGGTCTGCCAGGTCGGATTCCTCGATGACGGCTGGCCCGTCGTCATCCCCACTCTGCACGTTCGGGTGGACGACCACATCTACCTCCACGGCTCGCACGCCACCCGAATGATCCGGACACTCAAGAAGGGTGTGAGGACGTGTGTGACGGTCTCGATCCTCGACGGACTCGTTCTCGCCCGGTCGGCGCTGCACCATTCGGTGAACTATCGCTCGGCCGTCGTGTTCGGTGAGAGCAAACATGTCGGCGACCTCGAGACTCGCCGCCGCGTGCTCGACGCTCTCGTCGACAAGATCGCCCCGGAGCGGAGGTCGACGCTCCGACCCATGACCGAAGATGAGGTTCGGAAGACGGCCGTGGTGTCGATTCCGATCGAGCACGCGTCCGCCAAGATCAGAAGCGGGTCGACCGACGACGACCCTGCCGACACCACGTTGCCGGCGTGGGGTGGCGTCATTCCGGTCTCCCTGGTGTACGGGGCACCCGAGCCCGACGAATTCGTGGACCCGTCTGCAACAGAACCCGAGCACTTGGGGTTCTTCCTCCCGTGACCACAACGATTCCACGAAATGACCGAAACCAGTTCGAGACTACCGACTGGCTCCTGTTCGGGGCCATCGGCGTCATCTGGGGATCTTCGTTTCTGTTCATCGCCATCGGCCTCGAGGCGTTTCATCCCGGACTGATCACGTGGGCTCGGGTGGCACTCGGCGCCGCCGCGCTGGCCCTCTCCCCTGCCTCCCGGACCCGGATCGACCCGGCCGACCGCCCTCGCCTCCTCGCCCTGAGCGTGGTTTGGGTGGCGATACCCTTCACGCTGTTCCCACTCGCCGAGACCCGCATCAACTCGGCTGTGGCGGGCCTCCTCAACGGTGCCACACCCATCTTCGCGGGATTGGTGGGAGCTGCCTTCTTCAGCCGGACACCCCGCGGTCCGCAGCGACTGGGCCTGGCCGTCGGTTTTCTCGGCGTGGCGCTCGTCAGTTTCGGCTCGGCCGGTGGAGGCCCGTCGGCTACCGTCGGGGTGGTGATGGTGCTGGCCGCCACGCTGTGTTACGGCATCGCCACGAACCTCGCCGGATCCCTCCAGCATCGATATGGATCGGTGGCAGTGATGTCGAAGATGCTCGCACTCGGCACGCTCTGGACCGCACCATACGGGATCCATGGGCTGGGCTCCAGCCGGTGGGAGCTTGGTCCGGCGCTGGCCGTAGTCGCACTGGGAGTGGTGGGAACGGGCATTGCCTTCGTGTTCATGGCGACGCTCGTTGGGAGGGTCGGCGGCCCTCGCGCCTCGTTCACGACCTACGTCATCCCGGTGACGTCGCTGGCGCTGGGCGTGATCTTCCTCGGCGACCGGGTGACATTCCTCGCCGTGTGCGGCGTTGCCGTCGTCATCGCCGGCGCCCTCCTCGCCGGACGCCGCGAGGCCTGACCGAACGACCCGCCCGTGGTGTGACTAGTCACTGTGCGCGCAACTGGAACGGTACTCTCGCACCCGTCATGTTCCGCCGATGTAATCGATGTCGAAGGAACGACGCCGGGAGAGACCGGCAACATGACAAGGGCAGTCATGGGCCCCACAGGCATCTGGGGCCGAGGTCTCGAACGAACACCCGCCGTGTCGACCCGGGGACGCCGGAAAGAGCCGGGCTGGCTCACATCCGCCGCCCTGGGCTCGAATCGTCTCCTCCACGTTGTGGGGCTCCTCCGGGAGCCCCACACCCGCGTCCGGCCATGCCATGATCTGCGAATGACGCTGAGAACCGCCGCCGACCTCCACGACCAGATCCTCGAGGAACGTCTCGACACGCTGGTTCCGATGCTCATGGAGCGGGCAGGACTCGATGCATGGGTGCTCACGGCCCGCGAGTACAACGAGGACCCGGTGTTGCAGACGATGCTGCCCGCATCGTGGCGGTCGACCTCCAGGCGCCGGACCATCCTGTTGTTCACCCACGGTGGAACCAGGAGGGTGGCGGTCGCCCGGTACGCAGTTGGTGACGCCTTCGAGGGCGTTTGGGACGGCGGAGACGATTCATCTCAGATGGCGCGGCTTGCAGAGTTGCTGGAGGACGCCGACCCGAGGAACATCGGAATCAACCGCTCGTCGGTGTTCCCGCTCGCCGACGGGATCAGTTCGACCGAATACGACACCCTCCGAACCCACCTTCCGGCCGCGCTCTCCGGCAGGCTCACGTCGGCCGAGGCGGCCGCGATCGGCTGGCTGGAAACTCGCCTCCCGAGCGAGCGTCCTCTCCTCGAACGGGCGTGCGCTGCGGCCCATGGCATGCTTCGGACCGCTTTGTCCGGAGATGTGATCCACCCTGGGTCGACGACAACGGCAGATGTCGAGTGGTGGCTGGTGGACAAGGCGGCGGCGGCCGGGCACGAGACCTGGTTCCACCCCACTTGTTCGGCGCAGAGGCGAGGCGGCCTCCACCGGACCTCCTTCGCGAGCAAGCCGGATCGAGTCGTGATCGAACCGGGCGATCTCGTGCACATCGATTTCGGCATCGTTGCGGGCGGCTACTGCACGGACCAGCAGCAGCACGCATACGTCGGAAGCGAATCGGACACGATCGCCGAACTGTCCGCAGGGTTGTCGACCGCCAATCGACTCCAAGATCTCCTCATCACCCAGTTCGTCGCCGGTCGCACCGGAAACGAGATACTCACAGCGACACGTGCCCGGGCCATGGAAGAGGGAATCGACGGCCTCATCTACACCCATCCGATCGGGATCCACGGGCACGCCGCAGGACCCACCATCGGGCTGTGGGACCAGCAGGATGCCGTGCCAGGCCAGGGCGATTATCCGCTCCACCCCGACACGGCTTACTCCATCGAGCTGCAGGCGCGGACGACGATCGATTCGTGGGACGGTCAGGTGGTCCAATTCATGCTCGAGGAGGACGCGTTCTTCGACGGGACCGGGGTCGTTTTCCTCGACGGTCGTCAAACCACGCTCTGGATCGTCCAATGATCACGACCGACGATCTACGGGAGGCAACGGATCTGGCGACACAGACGTTGTCCCCCCACACCGGGAACGACTGGAGTGTGAAGGCCGGCACGCTCGACTGGAGCTGCCGCGACACGCTCGATCACATCATCTCGGCCCTCATGTTCTACGCCGGCCAGATCGGAACGCGGGCCACGAGCCGCAGGCGCCGCATACGGGCAGGCGACCCCGAGGCCCGACCCGAGGATCTTCTCGAGGTCCTCGGCACCGCCGCCGCCGTACTGTCGGGGTCCATCGATACGATGCGCCCTTCCGAGCGGGCGTACCACCCTGCGGGCATGTCGGACGCGTCCGGTTTCGCGGCCATGGCGGTGGACGAGGTCCTCGTGCACACATGGGACATCGCCAGCGGACTCGGAATCCGATTCGGTCCCGACACCCCGCTGGTACCCCGCCTGGTGGAACGGCTCTACCCGTGGGCCGGTTTCGACCCCGACCCGTGGGCCATGCTGCTGTGGTGCAACGGTCGGGTCCGCCTCGGCGGGAGAGAGCAACTCGGAGCAGATTGGTCCTGGTGGAGCCGTCCACTCGCCGAGTGGGACGGTGCGATCCATCGCCGCACCACTCCACCGCCGACCACCCCTTGACGATGTACGTGGGGAAGCCATCCCACCCGGCGGCCCGGACTACCGCTCGAACAGATTCCCGAGGATGTTCTCGCCGACCGACTGACCGCCACCGCCGCTGGCCCTGGGCGCCGCAGCCAGGATCCGATCGGCGAGCTTCGAGAACGGAAGAGATTGGAGCCAGACCCTTCCCGCACCCGAGAGCGTTGCGAGGAACATTCCTTCACCACCGAACACCATCGACTTGAGATTGCCCGCGGCTTCGATCGAATAACTCACGGATGGCTCGAAGGCCACGAGACAACCGGTGTCAACCCTCAGAGTCTCTCCCTCAAGGCGACGTTCCACGATCACGCCACCCGAATGGAGGAAGGTCTTGCCGTCGCCCGCTATCCGCTGGGGGATGAATCCCTCACCACCGAAGAAACCGGTCCCCAGCTTGCGATTGAACTCGAGCACCGGCGATCATCCGCTTTGCCCCTCCGGCGAGCTTCCCGAGGAAACCCCGGTCCGGTTCGGTGCCATCGCCCATCTTCGTCTCGCAGGTGATGCCGTCCTCCATCCACAGCATCGCCCCCGCCTCGGCGATGGCGGTTTCCCCCGGGTCGAGTTCGATCTCCACGAACTGAACGTCCTCGCCGAAGATCTGATAGTCGATGTCATGACTCTGCACGGTGAGCCCTTTCGTTGCGCGCTGAGACGAAAGCTAGCCGCTGGATGGCCTTTCGACGTCCCGAGCGCGGCACGAATCGGGCAGCGGGCGGACACGGTTTCCCTACGCCACTCCCGAGGTTGCGGCGGACGCTTCGCGGAGCGCCCGATACAAGAGTCGGGGGTCACCGAGCCTGCGCCGAAGCTCTCGCTCCAGCCCTCCGATCGGGTAGAGATTCTGAGGAGCGCGGGGGTCCTTGTGTTCGTGGCTGGCGAACCGGGGCAGAGTCACCGAGACCCGATCGGCGATCAAAGCCGCTTCCGCCGCCGTCCGGTCGGCGGACACCTCGCACCGGACGATTCCGCCAGTGGGACCGGGTGCCACCGCCAGCCTCAGGTACCACGAATACGCCGATCGATGTCCCGTGACGAGGAACAGCGGCGTCCGGCGACCAGCGGGGAGCCCCGCCATCACCGGCCTCAGCTCCGGCGGGAGGTATTGGACGTGGTGGGTCTTCACGTAACCGACCGCCCCCGGGATCTGCTGGTGATGCGACAACGGCCCGTCGACGACGATCAGATCGCTGTCTCGGTGCCGGAACGCTACGCGACCCTCCAACTCGCCCATCCGTTGTTGGATGCCCAGCCACAATTCGGGTGGTGTCGTCCCTGTCGTTGCCTTCACCCAATACGAGCCGTGCCGCGTTTCCACGTCGGCAGCCCCCGATGCACTCGTGAACAGCCCCCGCTCGACGCTTGCCTCCACGATCTCGGCTGCGCCGTTGCAGCGAACCGCACCCGCCGCGTAGGTGGCACACAGCCCCATCTCGGCGGCACCGTCGGATTGCTCTATCCACAGGTTGGCGTCGACCCGCCTCACACCATCGACGAAGAGAATGTCGGGGGCGGGAGTCATGTCGGGAGCGATCGCCCGCCACTGGGAGGCGGGAAGCTCCACATCCACGTCCGGTTCCCTCCCGGGTTCGCGGGGCTCCGACTCGGTAGGCGCTCCGTACTCGGGTGACCATGCTTCGACGGTGAACCTCATGCTCAAACCTCCAGGCGCCTGACCGTCGAACCACCCGGTCCCTTTGTGACCTCGAACCGGGTGGGAACCATCTCCGCGAGTTCGCGGACGTGGGTCACGATGCCCACCATCCGCCCCCGACTACCCAGCTCTTGGATCACGGCCGCTACCACTTCGAGCGTCTCGGCATCGAGCGTGCCGAAACCTTCGTCCAGAAACACCGACTCGAGCCGGGGCGTTCCGTCGGCGGCCACCGCACCGATGTGCTCGGCCAGCGCCAGCGCGAGAGCGAGCGAGACCAGGAACGTCTCACCTCCGGAGAGTGTTTTGACACCTCGGGTCTCATCGGCGTTGCGGTGATCGATGATCACGAATTCCCGCTTCGAGAGCTGAAGCGAATACGCCCCCTCGGACAAGTCCGAGAGCCGGGTGTTTGCCCCCTCGACCAACGCGGTCAGCGCCTCTTCCATGAGCCATCCCTCGAAGCCGTTGGCCTGGAGATGGCGGGTCAGGGACGCGGCCACCGCGGCCTCGGACTTGGCGGCGGTCAGTCGCTGCCCGGTCTCGGCCACGACCCGACGATCCTCGGCGATCCGGGCCACGACCGCCTCGGATTCGGCCAGGCCGCGGGCGGCGCGCTCGATGGCGTCCTCCCGTCCTCCCAACCCCTCGGCGGTCAATCTGGCTTCCACCTCGGAGTGGAGGGCGTCAATCTCCGATTCGGTCTTGGCCCTGACCGATGCCACTTCGGCCACTTCCCCTGCCGCCTTCTCCAACCGCTGCGCCGCCCAGCCCTCCAGAGTGCCCCAGTCCGCGGAGAGGTCCTCGAGCGTGAGGTCGGGCTGGCCGGTGAGACGGTCGCGGACTGCGAGAAGTGCCCGCCGTCCTTCGGTTTCGCCTGCACGCGCGGATTCGAGCCTTGTGCGCGCCGTCTCGATGGCCGCGCGCCGGGCACGTTCATCCTTGCGGGCGGCTTCGAGGTCTCCGCCGAGAGCCTCCACTCGCTCGACGAGCACCGCTATCTCTTCGCGTCCTGGACCGGCATCCACAGCTGCCTGAAGACCGGCCAGACGATCCCGCAGGTCGGCCAACCGCGCCTGACAGGAGGCGTGATGTGACTCGGCGGCAACCAGGGCCGCCTCGGAGTCAGCCGATTCGGCTTGTACCGCCACTAGAGCCGACTCGGCATCCGCGATCCCACCGGGTTCAGGGTGCACGGGCGCCTCATCCACCGTCTGAAGACAGACCGGACAGGGTTCTCCGAGCTCTATCGACGACGCGAGCCGGTGGGCTGCATGTTCACGTCGCAGCCGATCGAGTTCTGCGGCGGTGTCGCGAAGGCCGGCGCGAGCGGCGTCGGCCCGAGCCCTCGCTCCGTCGAGATCGGAGGCCGCCGCAGCGGTGACTCCCTCTCCATTCGAAAGGCGGGATGCGAGATCGTCTCGGTCGACGATGCGTTGCGCAGCGAGCGCCAGGTCGACCGAGGGCGGTAGTTCGGCCAGCTCCTTCTCGATGCTCTCGACCCGCTCAGCGGCCGCAGAGCGATCCCTTTCGACCGCCGCCAGGGCCTCCGAGGCCCCGGCGATTCTTCTCCCGATCTCATCGACCTCGGCCGGGCGCCGAACCGCACGGAGGACCTGGATCTCATCGGTCAGTTTGCGTTCCGATTGCATCGCCTGCTCGAGCGCCGCCACCAGTTCCTGCCGGCGGGGCGCGGTCTCGCGGAGCCATTCGAGGACACTTCGTCTGCGTTCGACGACGACAGCCGCCGCCTTCTCCGATTCCTCGGTGGCTTCCGACAGTCTGGAGATTGTTTCGGCAAGGGCTGCCGAAACGGCCTCGGCAGCTCCCTTCCGGCCGAGCGCCAGCGTCCGCATACGTTCGTAGATGCCGAGGTCCAGCAACGAACGGAGAAGGTCCTGCCGATCGCGCGGTTTGTCGTGCAGGAAGGCTGCGAACGCGCCCTGGGGAAGGAGCACGGCCTTCGTGAAATGATCGAACGACAGACCCAACAGGCTCTCGACGGCACCCGTGACCTCATCGGCTCCGTTCGCCAAGGCTCGCTCCTCGCCAATACCTACCAGCCGTTCGACGAGGCGAGCCTCAGCAGTGGTGGCACCGGCCCTCGTGCGGCGCACCACTCTGGCCGCCGTGTAGGCCCGCCCCTCGACCGAGAACTCGAGGAGGACTCGGGCCTCGGTCCTACCGAGCGAGATGACTGGCTCCACAGACCTCGCATCGAGACGCGGGATTCGGCCGTACAAAGCGAAACACATCGCATCGAGGATCGAGGTCTTGCCCGATCCGGTGGGTCCGGTGAGGGCGAACAGATCGGCGTCGGTGAAGTCGATCGGCTCCGCAAGCTCCCGAAAGGTGGTGAATCCGGTCAGGAAGAGACGTTCAGGTCTCATGCGCCTCCTCGAGCAGATCTCCGAACATCGCCTCCAGCCCAGCATCGACAACCCCGCGCTGAATCAGGTATTCCGAGAACAGCTCCCGCGGGCTACGCCCCAACCGCTGGGGCCCCTGGACCGGCCGCTCCGCCGCCGCAGGCTTCACCAGAGTCACGTCCACCACGTCGGGGAGGGCAGACCGAATCTCGTCCGCCAGTCCCGAGCGGGCCGGTTCATCGAGTTCGACCTTCACCCAGGCATCCTCGACACGTCCGGCCTCCGCCAGCACGTCGTCGACTGTTCCCGAGAGGCGCACGAGACGGCGACCCGCGGTGAGCGGCACAGGTTCGACCCGTGCGGGAAGCCCGGGCTCGGCCGTGACGAAGTTGACGCTCTTGATGTCGTCGACCTCGCCAAAGTCCAGCTGCAGGGGGGATCCCGAATACCAGACGGGGGCCGGCGCCGGGACCTGTTGGGGGCGGTGGAGGTGCCCAAGCGCCACATACGACAACGAGCTCGGGAAAGCGAGAGCGGGTATGGCGTACCCGAAGATGTGCGCGTGACGTTCGCTCCCGCTGTCCTTGGCACCGTGGACCATCGCATGGGAGACGACCACGTTGACCGTGTCGGGGCTCATGCCTTCGGTGAGTGCGCCGATGAGCTTGCGCATCCGCATCTCGTAGCTGATGGCCTGATCGGCGGCGTCCCGATCGAAGAGATCTGCCGCCGTGACGATTCCTCTCTGGCTCTGCCAGGGCAGCAGGGCGATCTGGACTCCCAAGCCACCCAACCGCACCATTCCTCCATCATCGGGACGCCGTGCCGCTCCCACCACCGTGACCCGACCAAGCTCGAGAAGCGGAGCGACGGCCTCCAGGCGCCGCGGGTTGTCGTGGTTCCCGGCCACCACGAGGACGGGCGCCGCCTCGGCCAGATCGAGAAGCGCCCGAAACACGACCTGCTCCGCCTCCGGCGATGGCGCGGCCACGTCGAAGAGGTCGCCGGCGACGACAATCAGATCAACGCCCCGATCCGCAGCGATCGTCGCAATCTCGCCGAGCACCTGGCGGTGCTCCTCGATTCGGCTTCGGCCGCGCATCGTGCGCCCGACGTGCCAGTCGGATGTGTGCAGGAGATCGACCACGAGCCGATCGTACAAGGGGGGTGTGACAGGTCCTGGCACCGAGCCGCACAACCGAACGGCGCCCCGTGTCCAATTCTCCGGCACGGATAGTGTGCGGGGCATGCGGATCGAATACCCCCACCGGCACGAACGGTTCGGGGCCGTACGCATTCACGAGTTGACCCAGGTCATCGAGATCGATTCGGGTCTCGGCGGCGCGGCCGAGCAGGCCGTCATCGGCGGTCGCAGGGTCCATCATGTCCCGGCGACCGCCATAAACGGCATCGAGCGGCGAATGGCGGTCGTCGTGCCGACCAAGAACGAACGACGCAAAGTGATCGAAGGCGTGTTGAGCGGGATCCCGCACGACTGCACGATCGTGCTGGTCTCCGCCTCTGCCCGCGAACCCATCGATCGCTACGGGCTGGAAACGGCGCTCCTCGACGACCTGGCGTCGGCGACGGGTCGCACTGCCGTCGCCGTCCACCAATTCGATCCTGGAGTGGCTGCGGCCGCCGCCGCGGGCGGATTGATCGATCTCGCCCCCGACGGGGCCATCGCCCCCGGCAAAGGGGAGGCAATGGTCCTCGCGATGGCGATCACCGAGACGCTGGGACTGGATCACGTCGGTTTTGTCGACGCCGACAACTACATCCCGGGGGCCGTTCACGAGTACACGAAGAGCTACGCCGCAGGCCTCCACCTCGCCACCAGCGCCTTCGCCATGGTCCGGATCTCGTGGCAGTCCAAACCCAAGGTGACCGACGGTCGGCTGGTCTTCAACCGGTGGGGCCGCACCTCGCAGGTCACCAACCATTTCCTCAATCTGGTGCTGTCGACGTATACGGGTTTCGGGACCGAAGTGATCAAGACCGGCAACTCCGGAGAACACGCCATGTCCATGGAACTGGCCCGCCGCCTGAGGTTTGCCGGGGGATACGCCGTGGAGCCATTCGAGTTCGTGGAGATGTTCGAACAATTCGGCGGCGCCTTCGCCTCGCCACATCCGGAGGTGAACCGGTCGCTGATCGACGTATTCCAGGTAGAGACCCGCAACCCGCACTTCCACGAGGACAAAGGCGAGAACCACGTTTCCGGGATGCGTACCCAGGCCCTCCACGCCTTGTTTCACTCCAAAGTGTGTCCCGACAGTGTTCGGGCCGAGATCTGTGAGTTCTTGGAAGGTGAAGGCGCGGTGCAGCCGGGGTGCGAACCCAGAGCCGAGACCATCTACAACGGAATCGTCGGGCTCGACTCAGAGCGCTTCGGTCGGTACCTCACCAAGGCGGACACCTTCCGGGCCTTCAACCGTTGATCACCGCCGTGACCTCCGCCTGATACTGAGCCAGCTCTCCGTATCCCTCGTCGAAGCCTTGGATCTCGCCGCTGCGTGGTGGGCATTCGAAGAACATCTCCTCCGCCACCCGAACCCAGGCGTCGACTGGCCCGTCGAGAGCGGCGTCGGGAGTGGGGACCAATTCCACGCTCTTGGTTCGAATCGTCGCCACCACCTCGTCGCACAGGGGCCGGGGGTCCTCGAGGGATGCTACGTCGGCGGGATCGGGAAGCGAGGCAACGGTCTCGTTCCAACGTTCGGCCCATTCAGACATCGCCGGTCGGCCTCCGGAACAAGCGACGACGAGAACGCCAACTGCGATGAGCACGAGCCAACGTTTCACGATGCCACGGTAGTCGCGGTCAGGAGGATCGAAGCTCATCGACTCCGCACTCCACTCGGGTACCGTGCTTCCGGTGCGGCTCTTCCACATCGCAGAACGATCGGATTGGGATGCCCGCACCGCGGCCGCGTATCGGCCGACCTCCTTCGAGTCCGAGGGCTTCATCCACTGTTCGCAGGGCGGTCAACTCCGCGCCGTGGCGGCGCGGCTCTTCGAGGGAACACGCGATCTGATGCTCCTCACCATCGATGCGCGGAGGATCACCTCCGAGGTCGTGTTCGAGGACTTGTACGAGACCGGGGAGGACTATCCCCACATCTACGGCGACATCGACCTCGACGCGATCGAGGCGGTCCGTCCGTTCCCGGCCGACGACACCGGAGGTTTCGACTGGTGGAATCCTGAATCCGACGTGATCGCCAAACCTGCCGCACGGTGGAGCGCTGCAGTGGCCGACCTTCTCGATTGGTTCGAGTCGGCGGGGTTTCCGGGTGCCCCCCGTGCGCGCGGCATTCGCAACGGACTGGCCTTCACGTCGTACGTGGCGGGCTCGACCTGCACCGTTCCCTTGCCGTCCTGGCTCGACTCGAGCGCGCTCCTCCGACTGGGCCGGCTCATTCGCAACGCCCACGACGCGTCGATGGGCGCTCAGACGAACCACCCCTGGATGGTGGGACGACTCGAGGTCCGCCCCGGCGAGGTCGTGTTACACCGCGACATCGGGCCGGGCAATGTGGTCTGGCGTCATGCCCGACCGGTAGGGCTCATCGACTGGGATTTTGCCGAGCCGGGAGCGCCCATCGTCGACCTGGCCCTCACCGCCGTGAACCTCTGCGGCCTCGTACCGCCCGAACGGGCAGCAGCAGGCGGCATCGATCCCGACACCGTTCCCAGCAGGATCGAAGCGCTCGTCGAGGGGTACGGGAAGCACTCGCGACGGGCGGTGGAAGCCGCCGCATCGGACGTACTCGCCGAGGAACTCAGCAGGATCGAGGCCTGGGGACGTCACGGAATGTCGCCGTGGGGTGAACTCCGCGACGTCGGCATCGCCGACCGGATCTCCGAGACCCTGCGCTGGCTCAACGGATGATCGAAACCGAACGCCTGCTCTTGCGCCAGTGGACCGACTCGGATCGGGCGCCGTTCGCCGAACTCAACGCCGACCCGGTCGTGATGGAGCACTTCCCGACAACGCTGACGCGCGAGCAGTCCGACGCTTTCGTCGACCGCATGATCTCCCATCTCACCGACCGCGGATGGGGGCTGTGGGCGGTCGAGGTATTGGAGACCGGGCGGTTCATCGGGTTCGTGGGGTTGTGGCCGATCGCCTTCGACCCGTTTGCGGGACGCGAACAGCGCGAGATCGGATGGCGGCTGGCGAGGTCCGCCTGGGACCACGGATACGCGACCGAGGCGGCGAGGGCCGCGCTCGAATTCGCCTTCAGTGTGCTCGGCTGGGTGGAGGTGGTGTCATTCACGGCGCGATCGAACGTGAAATCGCAACGAGTGATGGAACGGATCGGGATGACGCGGGATCCGTCATCCGACTTCGATCACCCCGCCATCCCGCCCGACCATCCCCTCCGCCCCCACGTCGTCTACCGGGTGCAGAGAACCCTGGGTACAGGACACCGCTCAGCGAAGTCGTGAGCCCGCGGTTTGGTCAGTTCGTGACGGACTGCCGCCACAGCACGGACCCGTCGGCGGCATAGGCGAGATACTCGCCGGCCATTGGGGTGTCCACGACACGGCCTGGAATCGCGAAGATTCCATGCCCCGCGACGGGCCGTTGCCACTGCGGCTCCCCGTCCTCGGGAACGAACTGGAGCACAGCCGTCTCGAGAGGAACCCTGAGAGCCAATGCATGGCCGCCCGGCCCCCCGACCTCGCCGACGCGCCCGAAGAAGTGCCCGAGGACGGGAATCTCGAATCGGCCGTGGACGCCGTCGGGCGTCGACAGCGAGTAGCGGACCTCGTCATCGTCGACCGCAACCAGCAGATGATTGCCGTCGACCGACCCGATCGAGATGAGATCACGTTGCAGAGCCTCGTCCCGGAGCTCACCATGTCTCGACCACACCTCTGCCCCATCGGTCGACGTTGCGATGGCGTGCTCCACTCCCAGAACGCTCACATCGAACTCCGGTTCAGGGCCGACCGCGGCCTGGTGGATCGGCGGTTCACCGCCGATCGAGGTCCATGAGGCGGAGACCAAATCGAAGAAGCGGGTCCACTCCGCGACGGCCCGCGCCGGCGACATCTCGACACCGACGACCTCGACCCTCTCGCTGAGAGCCTCGGCCATCCGCTCCGGTGTCACTCCGGGCGCGGCTTCCAAGTACAACACGATCGGTGCCTCGACAGGCGCGCCGCCGTCCGTGCCGACCCGTGTGTCGCCACTCAGCTGTTCGAGCAGCGAAAGCGGCCTCGGTCCCAGTGAACGGAACGACACCAACTCGGCCGTGTCGGCGTCTCCCAACAGCGCAGGTAGATCGATCGTTGCCGGGAGGAATCCGGTGGTGACTTTGAGGTCCCAGTAGGTGTTGGCCAGCACCCAGTCCCTGAACGTCACCGTGTCGACGGCGCGAAGTCCCTCGGCCACCTTGCGGACATCCTCGAAGTCGAACCCCGACGCTCTGATCTCGGACACGACACTGCCGGACTCGATCACGAGCATCTCGGTCTCGGACGGTTGGCGGGACGCCCCCGAACGGAACACGACGATCGCGTCGCGGTCCCTCACCCGAAGTCGGTTGGTTGCGAGTGCTTGACTGGCGGTCTCCAGCGTGGAGAAAGCCATTTCGGGTTCGGCGAGCAACGACGCAGGAACTTCCCGCACATGGATCGAGATTCGTTGCGAGCCGTCGCTGTTCGCGAACTCGAATGAGGCGGACGCGGAGGGGTCTCCATAGGACCAGGCTTCGAGGACGGCGAGTCCGTCCGGGACATGCGTCGGGATGACGGCGTTCCCGACCAGCCCAATCTGCAGGATGTCGACGACCGGCGGGGCCGGGCGAATCAATGCGGTGACTCCGATGAGGACCATGACGATTGCGAACGAGGCGACAGCCCAGATCGGTCCCAGGCGTCTCACCCGACCCGGCGTCTCGTGCAGCCGCTCGAAGCTCGGCGCCGCCGGAGCCTCGGCGATCATCTCGGCGAAGGCCTCCCGCACTGCTTAGCGCTCACTCGCATCCATGCAACACCTCCCGTAGTCGTTCCCGAGCTCGCGCCAGATGACGTCTCACCGACCCCCGAGCGATCCCGAGGTGAAGCGCAACAGATTCCTCCGACAGATCGTCCCAATAGGTGAGGTAGACGACGGCTCGCTGGCGGACGCTCAGATCCTCGATCGCCCGCCTCACTTCAGGTCGGGGGTCTCCGATCTCGTATTCGTCCCGGACGAACGATGCGGCCTCCCTGGCACGACGGCGGGCGGACGTGCGTCGGAGATCGGACGCCTCGTTCGCCACGGCCCGGTAGAGGTAGGCCCGCCGGTTGTCAACGTTGCGCCAGGCCCGGGAAGTCATCACCCGGGCAAACGCCGTCGGCGACCACGTCCTGGGCGTCCGAGGAGCCGGCGAGCACGGTGGCGAAACGGATCAACTCGTCGGCGTGCCGTCGATAGATCTCGGTGTTGTCTACACGCTCCTCCACGATCGCATGTTCGTCCATCGCGGTTGAGACACCACGCCACCCGTGCGGGACTGACACCGAATCTGGCCGATCCGCGGGCTGTGGACCTCGCTGAGCGGTGTCTGTTACCCAGGGTTTTCGACCTCAGTCGAGGCCGTGGAAAGGATCGGAGGGGTTGGCGGAGGATGGAGGGGTGGAGGAGGCGGGTGAAGCGCCGGCTTCGGAGGCGCGGGTGGCCCACGCCGGGAAGGGGAACTCCAACACCAACGGAACCGGTAGTTCCGGCTGGCTCACCAGCATCGTTCCCGGCTTGATGATGGTGGCCCGCTGACGGTGGACCTGGGGCAGGAATCCGTACTCGTCGCGGCCGGCCTCAGCCGAGTCGAGTCTCCCGACCACGCGGATCGAGGAGTTGGCGATGATCCGCCGCTCGACCTCGGAAGCCGTTTGCTGGGCGCCGATGAGGATGATCCCGAGGCTTCGCCCCCGCTCCGCCACATCCAGCAGGATCTCCTTGATCGGACTCGATCCATCCCGGGGCGCGTATTTGTTGAGCTCATCGAGCACGAGGAACAGCAGTTCCTCGGATTGGCCCGCCCGCTCCCGCTCCTCGAACGCCTTGCGGATGGTGACGCCCACCACAAAACGCTTGGCGCGGTCGTGCAGATTGTGGAGGTCGACGACGCTCACTTGATCCCGCAACGGCGTGACGGAATGTCTCGCCGCGTTCGCCACGTCTCCCCGAATCAGCCGCTCCAGATGGCGCACCGATCCCTGCAACCGGCGCACGAAGGCGTTGACGGTGCCCTGGCCGATGGCCGGACCCGCCCACACGGGCCGATCGTCCTCGGACTGGACCTTCCGCACGATGAGATCCACGAGGTCGCCGAACGTCCGCGCCGTCTCCCCTTCTATCCGGACCGCGCCGTCGTCGAGCGCCTTCCGGCGACGCAGTTGAGCCATGACGTTGTAGACGACCATGGTGTACTGGGCCCTGTCGTCCTCGGCGTCGGCGAACAGGAACGGCATGAGATCCTCTCCGCAGAACTCGTCGAGCGTCCAGAAGAACGACTCCACTCCCCCGCTCCTCGACGACACGTCGGGCACCGCCGCCGTCGAGGCGGCCCGCGGAGGAGCCCAGATCCCCACCGATCGGAAGGGTTCCGCCGGCAGACCGACCACGCCGTACCGCTCCCGCTGGGCGTCATCGAGTTTGGCGTTGGGATGGTCGAGAAACAGGAGGTCCTCACCCTTGACATTGAAGATCAGGGCCTTCGTGTTGACCGCCCTTCGGCCCAACACCCCGCTGTTGAACAGCGAATGGAGGAGAAACGTCGCATACGAAGTCTTGGTGGCAACGCCCGAGATACCGGAGATGTTGACGTGGGCGCCCCGCCGGCCGTCGAGGAACTCGAGGTTCAAGACGAGAGGCTCCCCCGATCTGGAGATTCCAATCGGGAGCCGTTCGGTCATCCGGTCGAAAAAGAGGGCTCGGTCTCGCTCTTCCCCCTCGGCCTTCCTCACCTCTTCGCCGGGGCGCGGCGGAACAAAGACCTCGGGTTCGAACCGGGTGGCCGTGATCTGAGCCGATTCAGAAATCTCCGCCGGGAGAACACCTCGCGAGATCAGGAATACGTCCGAATCGAAACGGGCACCTTCGTGGCGAGCCCGTACCTGGGACACCATGCCGTAGATCTTGACGGTCTCGCCCCCTGGGAGAACGCGCTCGAGCGCCACGACATCGTCGAGCTGGAGGTAACCGCCCTCGTCCACCGCCACCCAGAATTCGAGCGGTGTGGCGTCTTCGGTCCCGATGACCCGGCCGACGAATTGATCCGACACGGGAGCGACGATATCAGTCGACGGTGACAGATTCGGAAAGCCCGGGATCTACCCTTGCCGGCATGGACGCCGAACTCCAAGGTATCGCCATCCTCACGGCCGTTGCCATCGGCGCATACCTCGCCGTGAGATACGCACTCTTCCCCGCCGTGGTGCGGGCGACCCGGGCGACCGCCACCATGTGGGACGACATCCTGGCGGACGCCTCTGTCCAGAACCGGGCCGACGTCCTCGTCCCCCTCGTCGTCGTCCGAGCCGGATTGGGTACGGTCCTGGAGAGCGGCGAGCTGCTCGACATCACCACTCGCCTGGGTGACGTCGCCATCATGCTGCTGGCCGCCCACACGTTGGGCGCCCTGAGCGCCGCCACCAATCGGGTGTACTTGTCTATGCCCGGTGCCGCCAACCGGCCCATCAAGGGGTACCTCCAGATCGTCATGATTCTGGTCTGGGCCTTTGTGCTCATCCTGGTGGTGGCCCGCCTGGTCGACCAGCCGCTCGGCTCCCTGTTCACGGGCTTGGGGGCGATCTCCGCAGTGTTGATCCTCGTGTTCCAGGACACCCTTCTCTCCATCGTCGCCTCGGTGCGGATTTCCAACGGCGACATGGTGCGGATCGGCGACTGGATCGAGATGCCCACTCACGGCGTCAACGGAACGGTGACCGATCTGGCTCTCCACACCGTGACCGTCGAGAACTTCGATCGAACCATCACGACGATCCCCACCCGACAGATCATCTCCGAAGGCTTCAAGAATTGGCGCGGCATGGAGCAGTCGGGGGCTCGCAGGATCATGCGCTCGCTCCCGATCGACGCCTCGACCATCCGATACCTGACCGATGATCAGATAACCACTCTCTCCGCCGAACCGTTGCTCTCCGAATACCTGGCCGACAAGCGGACCCAGATCGACGAGTGGAACGCCCGGCCGGACACGGAGAATCGTCACCTCACCAACTTGGGCACCTTCAGAGCCTACGTGGAGATGTATCTCCGGAGACATCCCCGCATCGATCAGACCGCCACGCTCTTGGTCCGACAGCTCCCACCGACCGGATCCGGACTGCCGATCGAGGTCTACGCGTTCACCGCCACCACGGAATGGGGCGAATACGAGGCGATCCAGGCGGACATCTTCGACCACCTGATTGCCCGGCTCCCCGTGTTCGACCTCCGAATGCACCAGGCCCCGACGGGATACGACTTCGTTCGGCTCCGGGGAGATCAAGCGTGAGCGCGGCATGGGTGGTGGTGGGGGTCACCGTCGTCGGCGGGCTCGCCGCGGCGCTCCAGGCCCAGTTCATGGGTGAGATGAACGCACGGGTCGGCACCCTCGAATCGGTCTTCATCACCTACGGCCTGGGTGCCCTCGTCATCGGAGTGATCATGGCGGCCGCCCGCGGCGGCGACCTGTCGTCGTGGAGGGCGCTTCCGCCCTACGTCTTCCTCGCAGGGGTCTTCGGCCTCGTCATCGTTGGTTCGGTGTCCTTCGGGGTGGGGCGGGTCGGAGTCGTCCAGGCACTCGTCACATTCACGGCGGCCCAGTTCGCGTTCTCGGCCCTCATCGACCACTACGGCTGGTTCGGGGCGGAAGTCCGCGCCTTCGACGTCTCGCGCATGGCGGGCGTCGCCCTGCTCGTCGCCGGATCGTGGCTCGTGGTCCGATGAGAGAGCGCTGGTACTACTGCATCGAGCACGCCCGGGTCGAGCCCCGCAAGGGCTGTCCGGTCAAGGACAGACTGGGCCCATACGACACACGAGAAGAGGCGGCGACTGCTCTCGATCGCGTGGCGAGGCGCAACGTCGACTGGGACGACGAGGATCGGCGTTGGGACGAAAGCTGAGTCAGGAGTCGGCTTCGGCCAGGCTCCGGTAGACCGTATTGCGCCGCGCGGGGGTTCGGCCAATTGCCGTGATCGCTCGTTCGAAATCCTCCGGCGTGATCTCCTGACCGTGGGAGGCCCCGGCGGAACGGGTGATGATCTCGCCCATCAGCGTCCCACCGAGGTCGTTGCATCCGGCGTCGAGGAGACGCGAAGCACCGTCGAGTCCAAGCTTCACCCAGGACGCCTGGATGTTGGGGATGATTCCGTCGAAGGCGATCCTCGACACGGCGTGGATCAGAACGACCTCATCCCACGTCGGCCCGGGCCGAGCCTTGCCGGCGAGGAAGATGGGCGATCCCATGTGCACGAACGCCAGTGGCACCATCTCGGTGAAACCACCGGTTCGGCGCTGGATCGAGCGAACCACGTCGATGTGGGCGGCCCACGACGAAGGGTCGTCGATGTGCCCGAACATGATGGTGGCGGTGGACC
>Ga0224505_10000634_pt1 | contig 23781 bp, 28 predicted proteins | sample SF_Jan12_sed_USG_FD_169102 | JGI IMG/M metagenome (GOLD analysis project Ga0224505, IMG submission 169102) | Sediment microbial communities from San Francisco Bay, California, United States - SF_Jan12_sed_USGS_4_1 | ecosystem: Environmental > Aquatic > Marine > Sediment | place: USA: California... | reverse complement strand
CAAACGGTTAGCCAAATCGGACGGAAGTCGGCCACTGAAGGCCGAGCACTGAGGCCCTGCGTCGCGGGGCTCCGAGGGGTGGCCGGATTCGCTCGGAATCGGTGGCCGGATTCAGCGGAATACGCACCGCCCCCCGAACCGTCGACGCCCTCTGGAACGAAATCGGCACACTCCTCGACACCTTCTCGCCAACCGAGTGTGCCAATTACTTCAAACACGCAGGATATGCTGCATGACTAAATAGAAAATGCTCTAGCGTGGCGTTTTTCGACACTGACAGCGCATCCCAGACGCTGCCGATGAGCGCTCCCAGGAACAGAACCTTTACCGATCGATCGAGTTGTGTTCTCGGTCGCCCCCCTTGTCAGATCGATACTGAACCGCCACCAACGATATCCTCCGCGCTCGCCTATGCGGAGTTCAATGATGGACAACGAACTTGCCGAGGCAGCTCTAAGTGGAGGCAGTCTGTCATACAAAAAAAGCTGCGCCCAACGAGGACGCAGCTTTCTGATTCTGCCATGCAGGCAGTGGAAGACCCGTGGTGTACGGGCTACCGCTCCGCCTTGGTGAGATCCGTTTCATTCTCCAACTCGTCCACATCCGAGTCAAATTTTCCCTTTGTGGTGGAGGGATGCAGGCCATACTTCCTCAGCATTTTATAGAAATCGGCCCGGTATCGACCCGCAAACTGTGCAGCACGTGAAATATTTCCGCCGGTCAACTGCAGGACATTTTTCAGATAGGTCCGCTCGAATTCCTCTTTGGCCTCCGTGAGCGGTTTCAGTGGGGATTCTGCCGCGATGCTGACCGCCGGCAACAGATCCGGCGTCAGCATCTCCTGCCGAGACATGACCACGGCTTTTTCGACCACATTTTCTAACTCCCGTACGTTACCCGGCCAAGGATTGATCATCAGACGATGGAGCGCAGCCGGTGTGAAGCCCTTCACCTCTTTGTTCGCCCGCTTCACGCTCAGCTTGAGGAAATGTTGCGCCAAAAGCGGAATGTCATCGCGTCGATCTCGCAAGGGTGGAATAAAGAGAGGGACCACGGAAATACGGTAATACAGGTCATTTCGGAAAGTCCCGTTCTTAACCGCCTCACCGAGATCCTTATTGGTCGCTGCGATGATGCGCACATCCACTTTGACGGACGACTCAGATCCGACCTCGCGGACCTCTCGTTCCTGCACGGCGCGCAAGAGCTTCACCTGCATCGACAGCGGTATTTCACCGATCTCATCGAGAAACAGCGTGCCACCGTTGGCCATCTGGAATAATCCTCGTTTCGCACCATGCGCACTGGTAAAGGCACCCTTCACATGCCCAAACAGCTCACTCTCGAAGAGCGTTTCGGGGATGGCGGCGCAATTAAGCGCCACGAAAGGACCTTTACTCCGTCGGCTGTTGGTATGGATGACACGCGCCAGCACCTCTTTACCAGTCCCGGTTTCTCCGAAGAGCAGGATCGTGGCGTCCGAATCGGCGACTTGCGCGACTTGTTGGAAAAGCCGCTGCATCGCTGGGCTGCGTGCGACAACATTGTCGAGCCCATACAGTTCCTTGACCAATGACTTGAGTCGCTGAATCTCTTGGCTCATCCGCTGCTGAGACAGTGCCTTCTCAATCGTCTCCTTCAGCTCTTTGTCGTCAAACGGCTTTGTCAGGTACCCGTATGCCCCGCGCTGCATCGCTTCCACAGCATTGGGAATGCTCCCATGCGCAGTCAGAATAATCACCGGTAGCCCAGGATGACTTCTTAGCAGCTCTTCGGTCACATCCAGCCCATCTTCCCCACGCAGGCGGAGATCGGTAATGGCCAAGTTAAACATCGTTTTCTTGGCCTCTCCCACAGCATCCTGCCCGGTCGTACATGACGTGACCGAATATCCCATGGCGGATAACCGCATTTTCAGTAAGTGGAGCAACCCCTCATCGTCATCGACTACGAGAATGTTTTCTTTCTCCATAAATTCAACATTCCTTCTGATGTTCGTTATGGCGTCGTGTCAGGGACAGGAACGGGAATCGTCGTCAACGGAGGGCGGATTGGACGCACCTTTTCACGCATCTCCTGGTCGATTCGTTTCAACGCATCAAGTTGTGAAGAGAGCTCTTCGATCTTTCTGTCACGCTCCGCCAGTTGTTTTTGGAGACTTTGAATCGTGGCTGGGCCAGCCGACATTTTTCCTGGGTCCTTTTTCGTCTGAAGCGACTCAATCTTTTGATTTCGATCCACGAGTTCTCGTTGCAAAGACTCTACCGTCTCCGTTTCATCGCCCTGGGAAGACCGAAGCTGTTGGATGGCCATCTCTCGATCAAGCAAGTCCCGCACCAGAGTGTCAGCCGTTGCGGCCAACGATGTATGAGCGCCAGCGATGGCAGGGGCAGTCGAGACAGCCTCGGGCCATGATTTCGCTCCTGGTGCCACAGGTTGTTGTAATAATTGAATCCACGCCTTGCTCGAAGCTGCAAACTTGCCCATTGGAGCCACTGCTATCACCATTTTGAAATTTTTTTCAGCGATTTCGCGACTTTCGTAGAGACCAAGCAAGGCACGAGTAAAATAGATATGGTCACAAGGACTTGATCGGATACATTTCGAGATCAAATCCTCCTGTTTCCTTGCAAGTGATTGAAAGTTATTGAGTTCTTGTGGCTCAGCCGTAAAATACGGTTGAGAAACTGGAGCAGGCGTGGTCCAGGCTGAACATCCTGTCAGTAAGACGGAAAGCAGAACGGTACATTGTGTCTTAGAAACTATGGTTCTCACTGTTGCGAAACCTTTTCCGGCCTGGTCAACCGTAGGATAAACCGTACAGTTGTACCTTTGCCTTTCTCACTCTCAATCCAAATCTTTCCACCATGAGCTTCGACGACCTTCTTGACTAAGGCCAACCCTAACCCGCTTCCCGCCGTGTGTTTGACTTTTGTACGACCTTGATAGAAACGCTCAAAAATATGGGGAAGGTCATCCGAGGGCACGCCAGGTCCCGTATCGGAAACAGACACCTCAAGGGCTCCTGCTTGCGGATCAGGTTTCATCTGAACTTTGACCACGCCCCCCTCCGGACTGAATTTCAAGGCATTCGACAGCAAATTGTCCAACACCTGCTCCAGACGAGACGCATCCGCCTTGACCCACACCCGATCGCCAATATTTTCCAGTACAAGTTGGACGTGTTTGGAATCCGCGAGGAGTCGGACTTTGTCGATGGAGACTTCGCCGATACGATGGAGATCCACCGGGACAATGCGATACTCCATCATCCCTGCCTCCATTTTCGACAAATCCAAAATCGTGGAGATCAGATGAATCAATCGCCGGCTGCTATCGGACATGATTCGGAGAATCGTACGTTGCTCCTGCGCCAGCGGACCCGGAATTTCATCAAGGAGTAAGTGTGTGCCCTCTTGAATTGAAGCCATCGGCGTGCGTAGTTCATGAGAGACGTGCGCCAAAAACTCTGCTTTCATATCATCGAGTTCTTGCAGCTTTCTGCCCATCCAATTCACCGTATCAACTAGCTCCCGCAACTCAGCCGGAGCCTTGATTTGAAGTGATCCACCGAAATTCCCTTGACCGATCTTTCTGATATGGCCTTGCAACTGTCGGAGCGGAAGCAAAATTGTGTAGCTGGCTACCCCAGCAAGCCCCAGCCCAAAGACGAGCGCTACTAAGACGAGTTGTTCTGTGACGGCCTCTGCTTGCGCAGCGCTGGCTCGCGATTCACTCATCTCGACACTCATCCGGGCCTCGTGCAGGTCGATATAGGCCTGAATTGAGGCTGACATCTGATCCATAATGGTATCGCGTTGGCTCTCGTAGTGAGGGGCTTCGCGAAGGGCATTCCCATCCACGCCTTGAAATTCTTCACGATAGAGTACCAACCGTTTAGCGAGCAACTCATCGGCATCCTGAAGAAGTTTCAGCCCCTGAGGGGAGGTCTCTTGGCTCCGCAGAAGTTGGAGATTTCGTTGAAACTCGTCCAGCTCTTCTTCCAAGTTCGTCAGAAAGGCCTGATCCTTTGTCGCGACGAACTTTTTCTCACTGTTCAATTGTGCAAAGAGCGAACTCAATAATCGCTTTGCAGATTCGACGGCCGGATAATGATACGAGGCCATTTGCGTGCTCATGGACGCTAATTGACGAAGCTGAAAGAGCGCGTATAGGTTGACTCCCCCCATCACGGTAATGATCACCAACGCCGTCAGGACCAACCGCCAAAAGATCGAAAGTCGCATGAGTCCGCCCCTCACCCGGACGGGATTACAACTGGGCTGAACTCAGATGTAGGGTAAACCATACGCTATTTCAGCCCTGACGCACAAGTGACGACCAACCGTGAGTACAACGAAGCGTTCGGAATGCCTCCACGTGTACTAAAGTAATCCAATCACACGCAACAGGCATATCGTGAATCGAGTCCCTACTGCCTGGCATCAAACTGGCGGGAGAACAGCCGTTGCCGTCTTGAAGACCCATGAAGCGCTGCAAAAAGGTGTCCGCGGAATAGTAAGATTGCCATCGCCACCGGTGGAGTCAGGAGGAGCAGGATGATCCCTTGTCCTCCGGAATCGATCCCCACATAGGACAACCATCCCTCGATCGCAGTCACCGGCAGCATGAGCATTTGGAAGAAATTGAGGCCGGCTCCTCGACCAACAAGGCCGGATAGCGAAAAAAACTCTTGGAGGCCGCTTGGAGAAAGTATCACAGGCAAGATAAGAATGGCGAACGGCAGGAACCACTCAATCCAATGTTCCACCACGAATTCATAGGAGGTCTTGAAAACATCAAGGGGTGAATTGTGTCGGACTTGGTAAATCACCTCCGGGGCTGGGTTCAGGAGAATAAAAACGAGAAGAAGAAACGCTGACGAAAGAAACTGGCCGTACGGATTGGCTTGCATGCCCATCTCGAGCAGCATTGTCGGCAGCCAGAGGACGAATCCAACACCGATCACGTCCCAGAAGTAATGCCCGAAACTTTCGATCACATCCGCGAACCGAAGGGGCCGTGCCCCGCTTAGAGACTGCTCGATTAACCGGAGAGTAGCGCCGACCAACAGGGCATTGATGATGCCAAGCAAGAACCCCCCTGCCATTCCCAACGGGCCGACAATTCTCGCGGCTCCGAGGAACAGGACGGCAAAGACAATGAGCGCCAACATCGCCACCCAACTCTTGGCAAGTGAGCGCCCCGTCGCGTAGAAAACCTGTCGATACAGGTGAACCGTCGCTGACACAAGATTGCTCATGCGAACTGTACCCTAGTCGGGATCGCTGCGGAGGTCAAGAACTAGTCGCAGCGGCGGCGAAAACTGCGCTTGCGGTTGACTTGCCTAGCCAGATGATTATCACATAACTCATCAGCAGCAAATCTCTTTCAATAGGTGAATCGCCATGGACATGAATCGGATGACAGTCAAGCTGCAAGAGGCATTACAGTCCGGCTCCGCTCATGCGCAGCGGAGAAGCCACCAAGGCATTGATGTGGAGCATGTGCTCTTGGCGCTTCTCGATCAAGAAGGAGGGACGACCTCAGCCTTGCTTGAAGGCGCGGGCCTGGCCCTGCCGGCTGTTCAACAGGCAGTCGAACAAGCCTTGGCGAAGCTGCCGCAAGTACAAGGCTCCGGCGCCGCCCCTGGTCAAGTTCATATTGCCAACCGGCTCACCCACGTCCTGAACCGTGCGGAAGACGAGCAAAAGTCGCTGAAGGATGACTTCCTCAGCGTCGAGCATCTGCTGCTGGCCATGGTCCATGAAGGAGGCGTGTTCAAGAAGCTGGGACTCACCAGAGATCGCCTGTTATCGAGCCTCCAACATGTGCGCGGAAACCAGCGGGTCACCAGTCAAGACCCGGAAGGCACCTACCAGTCGCTGGTAAAATACGGGCGTGAACTGACCCAGTTAGCTGGGCAAGGGAAATTGGATCCGGTCATCGGGCGGGACGATGAAATCAGACGTGTTGTGCAGATCCTCTCCCGCCGAACCAAGAATAATCCTGTGCTCATCGGTGAACCAGGAGTCGGAAAAACCGCCATCGTGGAAGGACTGGCGATCCGTATCGTGAAAGGTGATGTCCCCGAGAGCCTGAAACAGAAAAAGCTTTTCGCCTTGGACATGGGATCACTGGTCGCAGGAGCCAAATTTCGCGGCGAGTTCGAAGAGCGGCTTAAGGCCGTGTTGAAGGAGATTCAATCCTCTCACGGTCAGATTCTCCTGTTCATCGATGAATTGCATACGGTCGTGGGTGCCGGAGCGGCCGAAGGCGCGATGGATGCGGCCAATCTCTTGAAGCCGATGCTGGCACGAGGTGAGTTGCATCTCATCGGGGCGACGACGCTCGACGAATACCGGAAACATATCGAGAAAGATGCTGCATTGGAACGTCGCTTTCAGACGGTGCTGGTCGACCAGCCGTCCGTGGAGAACACCATTTCGATCTTGCGCGGCCTCAAAGAGCGCTATGAGGTCCATCACGGCGTGCGGATCAAAGACAGCGCCTTGGTCGCCGCCGCAAAATTGTCGCATCGGTACATCACAGATCGGTTCCTTCCTGACAAAGCCATCGACCTGGTCGACGAAGCGGCAGCGCGCCTCAGAACCGAGATCGACAGCCTTCCAGCTGAGCTGGACGAGGTCTCGCGCAAGGTGCTTCAGCTAGAGATCGAGCGAGAGGCCTTAAAAAAGGAGAAAGACCCTGGAAGCGTTGCCAGATTGACCACCCTCGAAACCGAGCTCAACGAAAAGCAACGTGACTTACAGGCCTTGAAGACCAGATGGGAATCGGAAAAAGCCTCTGTCTCCCGTCTCCGCAAGATGCGCGAAGCTATTGAGGAGATCAAACTCAAGATCGATCAAGCTGAACGCGCCTACGACCTCAACCGCGTGGCAGAACTCCGGTACGGAGAACTCCCTCGCCTAGAACGGGAACTGGAATTAGAGCAGCAGCACTTGGGGAAGAAACAGGATGGCAGTAGGTTGCTGAAAGAAGAGGTCGATGAAGACGAGATTGCCGCTGTCGTCAGCCGGTGGACCGGTATTCCCGTTTCCCGATTACTCGAAGGCGAAACCGACAAACTGTTGAAACTTGAGGACTTGCTCCATCAGCGCGTGGTGGGACAAGAGGAAGGAGTCCGCGCAATCGCGGATGCAGTGCTTCGCGCGCGGTCAGGCATCAAAGACCCGAATCGACCGATCGGCTCGTTTCTCTTCCTCGGCCCCACCGGAGTCGGCAAGACCGAACTCGCCCGGGCCCTAGCCACCATTCTGTTCGATGACGAAGGCAATCTGGTCAGAATCGACATGTCCGAGTACATGGAAAAGCACACCGTTGCGCGATTGATCGGCGCACCTCCCGGCTACGTCGGGTACGACGAGGGCGGGCAACTCACCGAAGCCGTCCGGCGGCGTCCGTTCTCCGTGATCCTGTTCGATGAAATCGAAAAAGCGCATCACGACGTCTTCAACGTCCTGTTGCAGGTTCTTGATGACGGCCGGCTGACCGACTCGCAGGGCCGTACCGTGGACTTTAAGAATACCGTGCTGATCATGACCTCCAACATCGGCAGTCCGCAGATTCTTGAAGCCCAACAACAGGGAGCCGCCTATGAGCAGGTTCGAACGGTCGTGATGGGCGAGCTCCGGCAACATTTTCGTCCAGAATTTCTCAACCGGGTGGACGAAGTCGTCGTGTTCCATCCGCTCGGAACCGAACATCTGACCAAGATCGTGGAGATTCAACTGGAACGTCTGCGGAGCCGACTAGCCGAGCGGCGAATCCCATTGGTGATCACCCCAGCAGCCCTTCAGCACTTGGGAACACGTGGCTATGATCCAGTCTATGGGGCACGGCCGCTCAAACGCTTGATTCAGCAGGAACTGGAAACTCCGATCGCACGGTTGCTGGTGAAAGGAGAGCTACGGGATGGGGATACCGCGTCGCTCGATCTAAAAAATGACCAACTGGTCTTGGTCCCGATAGTGACGCGGGAAGGGGCGTCTAGCCAATAGACGCGGCGCCACCTTGTGCGTCCTTCGTAACGCCGCTTTTCTGCTGCTTGTCGATCTTCCATTCTGTGCCCGACACTTGTAGTAGGCGGCCTTTCATGGTGTGAAATTCTCCTCTCGGGAAGGACACCACATCAGGTGCCTTGGATTCCAGCTTCAACAGAATCTTCCCAGAACCGACCTCTCTCATAGCGAGACTCGTGTCCGTCTTCGCCACCTCGTAGGCTCGCCGTTCGTTGAACATCAGCGTGCTATCCACCACTTTGGCCAACATCCGGCCGGTGGAATCAAACAGCGCAAAATTCACCAAGAGAGCGCCAGTCACGGAATGGTGGGCCAGTTGAATCTGCGGCACACCCTCGACTTCAATGGTTCCGTTCGTGTTCCGGTAGAGGTTGGAGCCGATTTCAATGTCCATAGTTGAAGTTAAAATAAAAGGGATTGTTCCTTCAATAACCAAATATTCACCACAAGAGAAAACCGTGGATGGGTTGAACTAGGACTTCTTGATCCGATCCAGGATCAGCGCGATACACCCGCCCAGTAACCCGCCCCCCATGATGGTCGTCAGCAGCTCGACAAGTTTGAGTTCCCACACAGACCCTTGAGCCTGCATCACTTCCCTGATGCCACCTTGCACCAGGATGACGGCCAGGGCCATCGTCGCTCCTACGACAAACCACCAGAGAAACACTTTCGCTGAAGTCACCGAATCCTCACACGTCGGGGTTACGGTCAAATGAACGGTATTGAATGGCCTCCGCGATGTGGACGGCCTCAATGTGATCAGAGTCCGCTAAGTCGGCAATGGTGCGCGCGACACGCAAGATTCGACCATGGGCCCGTGCCGACAGTCGCAGTCGCGCCATAGCCTGCTCAAGCAACTCCTGAGCCGGCTGATTGAGCCCACAATACCGCTTTATCATCCGCGGCTTCAACTGCGCGTTCGCATAGATGCCGTCCTGTCGATACCGCTCTCGCTGGCGCGTTCGAGCCGCGACCACACGCGCTCGAATCACGGCTGATCCCTCGGGCGCAGGCAATTCAGTGCGAAGCTCTCGCACGGGAACAGGTGGGACATCCAGATGAATGTCGAGCCGATCCAAGAGAGGCCCGGAGAGTTTGGCTCGATACCGACGAATCTGAGTGCCGGTACAGATGCACGGCCGCGTCCGATCTCCATAGTAGCCGCAAGGACATGGATTCATCGCCGCGATCAACATGAACCGCGCCGGATATCGTAACGTCCCGCTCGCGCGTGTCAGCACGACATGTCCATCTTCAAGCGGCTGCCGCAATCCTTCCAGCACCCCCCGTTTAAACTCGGGAGACTCGTCCAGAAACAACACGCCATTATGAGCGAGCGAGACTTCGCCGGGTTTGGGGACGGTCCCACCACCAACGAGTCCGGCATCTGAGACGGAGTGATGCGGAGCCCGAAACGGTCGCACCGTCAGTAAGGGGCGTTCGGGGGCGAGTTGCCCGGCCACGCTGTGGACTCGGGTTGTTTCAATCGCCTCCTCTAACTCTAGCAGTGGCAGAATCGAGGGCAGTCGTCGCGCCAGCATCGTCTTACCGGACCCAGGAGGACCAACCATCAGCACATTGTGACCACCGGAGGCAGCAACCTCCAGCGCCCTCTTGGCATGGTCTTGCCCGCGGACGTCACTATAGTCCTCGTCGTCCGACATCCTGGCACAGGCCATCACGTCAGGATTGGAGCAGCTCGGCGCAATGGCTTGGGTTCCCTTGAGAAATTCGGCCGCTTCCGGAAGGGTGTGGAGTGGGTAGATATTCACTCCTTGCACCAGCGCCGCTTCAGTACTATTGTCCGCCGGCAGCAAGAGGTCATATCCAGCCCGGCATGCAAGCGCAAACGAGAGCGCTCCCGTAATGGGCTTTACCCGACCGTCCAGCGAGAGCTCACCAACCAGCACGCATGTGTCCAACGCGGACTGTGGAATGACCTCTTCGGCGGCGAGAATCGCAACAGCGATCGCGAGATCGAGCCCTGAGCCTTCTTTTTTCAGGCCGGCAGGGGCCAAATTGACAGTGATTCGTTTGGCGGGAAAGTGAAATCCGGTGTTCTTGAGTGCGGAGCGGACTCGGTCACGGCTTTCCTTGACGGTGGCATCCGGCAACCCCACAACCGAAAACTGCGGAAGCCCTCCTGAGATATCGACTTCGACGTCGACAAGATGCGCATCCAACCCGACAAGGGCCGCGCTCCTCACCTTGGCAAGCATGGAACCACTGCCTTTCTGTTCTGGACCGCGGCCAACCCGCGGCCATTATAGGAAGTCTCCATCAGAGTTTCAATCAAACCCCGGGCAAACCCCGGGCTGCGACCTCCTCACTAGCACCCCCCATCCCCACTCTGTATAATCCGTCCGTGTGCCTTCAGCCCCCGCCTGAAGGATAGGGTTTCGAACCGATGACGATCTGATTTGGAAGGCTTGCCCGATCTTGATCTTCAGTGTTGCGCTCTGGCTCCTCCTCTCCCCAGTAGACAGTGCTGCGTCGTTCGCAATGAGCAACGGCGCGTCGATCCTGACGCAGCAAGCACAGCGTGCATCTCCATATGTCGGATCAGCCATGGCGGTGCTCGCGACGCTCGAGCAAGCCCAGGTCCTGCCACCTGAAGGGAGCCGAGAAGCCGATCGTGTGATTCAATCCGTCATCCAACTCCAATCAGTCTTTGCCAAGGGCACAGATCGATCCGTACAGGACTTCGCGCACCGTGCCTTAGCTGCCACTGGTGGGGATGTGCCGATGGCGCTAGAACAATTTCGCTCTACTGGGTGGACCGCCGACATGTTGGTGGCGCTCGCGGACGCAGATCGGCGAGCGTCTGCTGAAGAGCGACAGGAGATGGCGGCTGGTCTTGGCCAGTTCAACCTCTCCGTGGTCGATTTTCGACTGTTGATGCAACTCGTGAGAGATGGCCGAGCGGCGCTTGAGGCACGAGGACAGAACTTTGACGAAGTGTATGCCCATCATCGAAACGCGATGCCGGGAGCGACTGCTCAATAGGCTCCATAAGTTTCAAGTTCCTTGTTTCTGATCTCACGATCTGGTTTCGTCTGGGAACGTGAAACTTGGAACTCCCCGGCACGAGGGCCGCAAACTGGCAAATAGACACTCAGCCTTACACACATAGAGGAGGGAGGATCATATGGCAACCCGAGCGTACATTCTGATCAAGGTAAAAGCAGGCAAAACCAAGGACGTTGTCGCATCACTCAAACGCATCTCCGGCGTGGAACAAGCCCATTCTTGCTTCGGCCGACCGGATATTTTTCTCTTCATCAATGTCCAGGACGAACGCGCACTCTCCGACGTCGTGATCACGAAGATCCATGCCATCGACGGCATCGAAGAAACCGACACGCACATCGTCGCGGAGCCTTAATACATTGAGATGGGAAGGGTGACCGGAGCCCCACCGAGTTGGGCAGACTGGTAGCAGGCCTCGGCAAGTTCCACGGCACGCCATCCATCCTCTCCCGTAATAGGCATGGGCGTACCCTCTCGCACGGCCTGCAGAAAGGCCGTGAGTGTGGCAAGGACCGTCTGAGAGGGTGGCAGATCGAATGCATGGGTTCCAGTGCCGTCGCAACAGCGAACTTGGCACGCTGGCCAGTCGACCTCGAGTCGTCCCTTGGCCCCCCACCAGTCTGCTCGACCAACCCGGCCTGTCGACACTCGAGCAATTTCAATCTGGCAAACCGTTCCGCCGGACGTCACGAGACGAATCGACGCAGCGGTTTCCGGTGACAGCACTGGCCGCACGTCCGTCGTGCAACGCACCTCATCTACCTCTTCATCCGTCATGACCCGCACAAGGTCGAGCATGTGGACACCGATTTCCAGCAACGCTCCACGCTTGCCGTAGCCATCGGCATGGCCTGGAGCGGTCTCCCGTTTCTCGATTTGACTAATGAGATGGAGTCGTTCGGACCGTCCAATACGAGGCTGGAGCTCCTTCGTCTGTTGTATCGTATTGTCGAACCGAAGGGTTTGCGCTGTCATCAACGGAACCGCGGCTTCGCGAGCCATGGTAACCATCGCGTTGGCGTCGGTCGCCGTCGTGGCCAGAGGTTTTTCAATTAACATCGGCTTGCGAGCCTGGACTGCCAACCGGCAGACGTCCCGGGTATAGAGAGGAGGAGTCACCACAACGACGACATCAACTGTTGGATCAGCAATCAACGACTCTGCACTCCCATAGACTTTGATCGCTGAAGTTCCGGGAAGATCGAACCCCTGCTCAGGATGTTGCCGACAGACGGCCCGAAGGGAAGCGGCTGGCAGATCATGTACGATATGCCTGGCGTACCGAAGCCCATGCCGGCCTACTCCGATCAACCCTACTCCGATGCGATCAGGAGCCATACCCCTCCCCAATGGCTAAGATAGAATGTTCGCGGGTAGACATAGTCAGCACGCATTTGACTTTCCCGCAAGTGGCTTCATATAGTAAACGTGATGCTGAGTGCAAGACCGCTTCGCTAAAGGCATTCCGACCATGCTCATCACACCCCCCGCCCCGTTCACCCTGGATCAGATCGGTACCGGTACCGCGCGTTTCCCAAGCGGCGTGCCGATCCCTACGCATAGCGATCAGATGGTCGACCCTTACTTCAAGTCCAAGATGCCCAAGGAGCATCAAGTCGATTGCCTGTTATTTTGGCCGCAATCACCTGGTACCTATCCAGGGCTTGTGCTGCTGCACGACTGGTGGGGCTTAACCGGGCAGATGAAAGACCTGGGGGCCAGACTGGCCTGTGAGGGCTATATGGTGATCCTCCCGAATCTCTACGGCCGGCAGGGAGGGATGGTCACCGCCAGTGACGACGTCGCGGCTGCTCTGCGGGAACGGCAGAATGATGCACAGGTTCTCATCGATATCAATTCCTGCTGTGAATATCTCAATACTCGCACCATCACCAAGAAGAACATTCATGGAGTCGTCGGGTACGGAATGGGCGGGTCCTATGCGCTGAGTTTCGCCTGTCAACGGAAACGGTTACGCGCAGCCGTGTCGTATTACGGCAAGATGGTCGCATCCAAAGAACTGTTGAACAATCTCTTTTCTCCGGTACTGTATCACCAGGCAGGAAAAGACACGTGGGCCACACCAGACGACATTGAGCAGTTCCGAAGCACCTCGACGGAATATGCCAAGCGTGTCGACATTCATCTCTACCCGGAGGCCTCCCAGGCCTTTTGTAACGAGATGAAGCCGAGCGTCTATGACACGGAGAGTTCGACCCTCGCCTGGGAACGAACCACGAGTTTTTTAAAGGCTTGCTTCCAAGGAACATGACGCGAAGCAGTCAGCCCCTTCCCTTCTCGATTCACTCACCGGTTCATGGCCGCAGACAGCGTCACACTCCGGACCGCCGGACCTCAGCCGGCGCGGGATACCTGTTGCTATTTGGATGCGTGAGCCTCCTCCCCTCACTCGCAGGAGCAGAGGACCACGCGTCACCGATGTTATTGACCGACGTGGTGACTCAACGCGCCGAGCAACTGGCAGCTATCGATTCGGATGAAACAGCCATGACGCTGTTTACAACGACCGTCGGCCCCGCTCTGGGCTTAAAGGATGCCGCAGGAGCGTTGGGAGCCACACGACTCCCGAGTAAGATCGTCAAGGAACTCAGATTGGCTGAATTATCGGAGTCCGTCTCTGAATTGATGGGTGCACTGGCTGCGTGGCAACTCGCTGAATCCGTCGGCCGTAACGCAAACCAATCCTCGACCACCAGCTCACTTCCGGCGGCCCGACAAGATTGGTTGCATACTCGTAGCCGGAATGCATCGCTCTCCGACCTATTCCGCCTCTCTCAAGAACACCAGACTCTCGGGACCCCTGAGACACGTGCCGACCAACGCAACACGGAACTGCTGTTGGTTGCCCAGCGTACCGCATTTGAGTCCAGTCGGCAGGCAACCAAGGCCTGGTGGGATGTTTACTGGTGGAAAGACCGCATCCGGCAGGCCAAAGGTCTCGCTCGACTCTGCGGAACCTGGCAGTGGACCATCCATAATCACCAGAACCATGGGGACCAGAAGGCCGTCGTCATGTTTCCTCCAGCTGGACAGGCATCGGCCCATACCGCGACACCAGCAGAGACCATTGTCCTGGGAGATGCCATTTATTTGAGATGGGAACAGAACGGGCGCATTCAGGAAGACAGCCTGCTGTTCATCAAAGATGATGCGAAGATCGAAGGGTCGTTTGTGAACAATACCGGAGGATGGGGATCAATTACCGGTAAGCGAACGGCCGCCTGCCAGCCTTAGCCCTCTTCAACTTCCTGCCCCGCGCCAGGCGCGCCAACCCAATATCACCCACCCCACGATAAACAATACACCTCCGATTGGCGTCACTGCTCCCAGCCAACGGATACCCAGTAACGAGACTCCGTACAGACTTCCGCAGAACAAGAACGTCCCCGCAAGAAATAGCCACCCGGCTTTGGCTGCACCTGCGTCACGCCCCATGCGAACCGCAAACCCACTCAGGACCATGCCGAAGGCCTGATACATCTGGTAACGGGTCGCCGTGTCGTAGACCGCCAACATTGGTGGCTCCAGGATGTCCTTGAGCATATGCGCGCCGAATGCGCCGGCTGCCACGCCCAATCCAGCGCTGACACAGCCGATCAGTACCAACCATCGTGATGACGCCTCGACATCCATCGGATACTGCCCTCCCGATATTTCGTTTACAGACCTGTGCAATCATACGCGATCCCAGGGGAATTCGCCAACTGGCAGAGCGAGGCAGAGACCCTGTCTCCGTAGGCGATAGTTTGGCCAGTGCGTCTACGACTCAACACCACCATTTCCTGACCGCCCTTCCCGAGCTAGCCTCCTCTCTTCGGATCAGCCTTTGATTCTTTCCGCCGACTCCTGTATGTTGTCCTCCGTTCTCCACTGACACAGCGCACAGCGATCGCCGCCGATGACGGTGACAGGCAAGTGTAGTCCAAGGACAGAACGGGTACCGACTACCTTATCTCCAGCTCAAAGAGGATCGTCACGATGTGGGACAAAAAGCGAGGCGAGATGGAACCAGAGGGTGGGAATTTTACAGTTCTAGGGAAAGATGTCACATTCAAAGGCATCGTCCACTTTCATAGTACCGTTCAGCTGGACAGTTCTATCGAAGGAGAAATTCACGCGAAGGGGATGCTCGTGATCGGGGAGAATGCGATTATTCGAGGCTCAATTATCGCCGAAACCGTCGTAAACAGAGGCAAGATCCATGGGAACGTGACCGCAACCGGGAAAGTTCAGTTGCTCAAGCCTGCCGTGCTGCTTGGCGATGTGTCCTCTCCGTCTTTTTCGATGGAAGAAGGAGCCTTCTTTAAAGGGTCGATCGACATGGGCTCCCATCCGGTGGTCGATGAGCTCGAACAAACTCCCTTGGTCATTACGGAAGCACCTCACCGCCTCAGCGTCTCCCGTCCGGTTCTGATCGAAAACGAGCGAGGGAAATAACGTTCCCTCGCTCCGTGCTCGTTCAATGCAAGAGTTCTTTGGGGATATTCCCTCCATTCGCGGCCAACTTCTGCAGCACAGTCTTGTGCAGCCACATGTTCATCTGAGCCGAATCGCCCATCTTGTCTGCCGGGCATCCGAGTTCAGTCGCCATCTGCTTGCGTGCAGTCAGGCTGCTGTCTAAACTCAACAGCTTCATGAGGTCCACAATCGAAGTCTTCCAGTTCAGTTTTTCGGCATGTTTCGCCGCGAGCCCTTCGAGCTTGCCTACCACATCGACCGCCGAGACCGCCGCAGGCGCTGGTGCAGCAGGCTTGGCAGCGGGAGCCGCGGCTGACGTTGGGGCAGCCGCTTGTAGCGGCGTCGAAGCTTGTGCTGCAGCCGCACCAAATCCGAGTTTCTCCATGATTGATCCAAACAGTCCCATCGGCTCTTCCTCCTCTATAAATGGGTGAATCGAGTGAGCGTGACGTCGCAGAATTTCAATCTACCACTTACGTGGAAATAAAATCACCCTGCTTTCACTCGAAGAGCGAACCTTGGCATCATAACTGTCTCAAAGTAATACAACCGTGCTACCCTGCCATGCTGCTCGCAGCCCTTGCAGAACAACGTTCTCACGATACCTGACCTTCTGACACCGTCAGCCGCATCGGCATCTTCGTTTGGACTGCCGTTGCCGACGATCTCCGCGAGGGCCTCCTCTCTCATTGAAGACCTCGCCAACAAGCTTGACAAAAGCAGTAATGCCAATGTAATTACCCTCCATAAGAGGACTCTACGCGAAGGAGGCGTGATGAAAGCGCGGGTTGTCAGAATTGGAAATTCCCGAGGCATCCGGATTCCGAAGACTGTGATTGAGCAGTGCCATCTGCACGGAGCCGTCGATCTAGAAATCCGGCAAGGACAACTCGTCATTCGGTCGGCCTCAAAGGCGCGAGCAGGGTGGAGCCAAGCCTTTGAGCAAATGCATCGTCATGGGGACGATCAACTCTTGGATCCCGAGTCCGCCTCGATCTCCAAGTGGGACCGGAAAGATTGGACGTGGTAACATCCCGTTTCGACGTCTTCCTCGTACGCCTGGATCCCACCGAAGGCCGTGAAATTCGCAAGACCCGCCCCTGCCTAGTCATCTCACCGGACGAAATGAATCAGCACATCGATACCGTCATCGTCGCTCCAATGACAACCAGGGGAAGGTCCTATCCCACTCGTGTACCCGTACGGTTCAAAGGCAAGTCAGGGCAGATTGTGCTGGATCAGATCTGAACCGTAGATAAAAGTCGACTCGTCAAACGCATGGGCAAGATTGACGAATCCACCCAAAGGCACATCCTCGCCCTGCTTGCGGAACTCTTCGCTCCCTAGTACCACGTCGTTGCCGACATCCTCAGTTGCTGCGCTCTCACCAGCGCTACTATCCCGCCACGCTGGAATCCATTGTGCTCCCTAAGAGTACGTAGGCGCTCTCGCGCAAGTTGAATCTAAACAGATCCATCCCCCTATCCAAACAGATACAGTTCAACGCTGACACCCGCCTCATACAGTTCAGAAATTCACTAATTCGTGTCATATGCGCATGCGACTAGGCCTGGTGTGCGATTTGCAGATACCCCGACACATGAACATCATCGACTCATTCACCTTCACGCGATTATTCATCATGGCTGTCCGACGGTTCCTCGGACCTGTCGCGCTTGTGTGCAGCTGTGCGGCGCTTCTCCCCTCAGTCATATTTGGGGCCGAGCTCTTTCCCTATGCCCCGCCGTCTCCCTCTCAACCGCGTTCAATCGAACAACAACCCCCAGCACGGGCGCAGCTCTCCGCAGACGATCTGGACCGAATCGCCAAAATTGCCGCGCAGGCACGAGCCCTCGATTTCTCGAAAAAGCAACAGTTGAAACAGAGTATCCAAAACAATCTCGATGATGCGCGCACAAATAAAAGGTTCAATCAAGTGGCGTACTTTACGCAACTCCTTCGAGCACTCGACTAAGAGGCCGCCCATGAAATTAGTTCTACTACTGATGCTCCTCGGCAGCCTCCTCGCTGCGGCGAGCCCCTCTCTCGCAGAAACCAAGACTAACGATGCATCGGATATTCTTCTGGAATTACAACATGAAGTCTTGGCGGGCGCAGAGAACGTCGGTCAATCTACCAAGGCCGTGCCAGCAGAGGATACTGTGGATTACGCACGCTACCGCATGCAAGCCAGCACCAACGACTTGATCCTCGCGCTCAGTGTCATGACGGCAGGCCTTCTATCACTGTTTCTGTTGCTGTGGAACTTGAGAACAATCGCGGCCTCCTCTGAAACCATGGTGAACGGCAGCGGGCTCGTCCTGGTCATCTTCGCCACCGTATTGGTCATGATCTTAGCCAAAGCCGACCAGCAACTGACCGCCGCGACCGGCATACTCGGCGCGATCGCAGGGTATCTCTTCGGGAAGACCACGAAGAACCCTGACGGCGAACGAAAATCTGACACAGCCAGTACCTCCTAGCAGAACTTGCCTCTCACCTGTCCTCGTCCAAAAGCCGCTTGTGTGACAGAGGGCGTTGCAGAGAACTGAGCTGCGCTTCACGATATACGCACAAACACCACCGCTACACCCGCACCCGCTCGAGACATCCAGAGGGTCCATTAGGACCGATGTGGGAATGGGGTCATCTGGATCTCTGAGATAGATCCGGCATTCCCAAAGCCAACAAGGAATATTCTTACGCTCCTTCCAGCGCTACTATCCTGCCGCCCTGGAGAACGGTATGGTCTTCTCAATGCGTACGAATAGTCATAGGAATACTGCACGATTGCGAGAGGCCGGTAGCTCTGTGGAAGAACTATGAATCCATTCACATACTCCCTGAATCGAAAGAGATCACCTCGTGAGGCCTACAGCTCACAAACAACATCACAACGCTTGAGAATTGAAGTGATCCTCATGGATTCTCGCGTGGTCCATCCCTTCCTGCACTTACTCAGAGTTGAACGAGTTATCTCGCAAGGCATGATAACAACTCGAATGAATAACGTCCGGCGCAAGAGGGACGTTACTGGGGGCAAGGCCCCATTTCGAAGGGTGGGACAGGCCATTTTCCGAGTAGTGTGAGCGCTCGGATTCCAAAACGTGCAGCACTGGTTCCCTGCTTGGCATTGATGGTGTGAGTATGGTGTCTCACTGTGCTCCAGCTGTTTTGAGCAATGTGACCACGTCGACATGGACCTCCTTCGAGGCACCCATCAGCGCCGTCCAGCCGTCGGGCATCTTCGCATTCACATCGGCTCCAGCGGCCAGCAGCGCCCGCACCACCGCGACATGGCCCTCCAACGATGCACCCATCAGCGCCGTCCAGCCGTCAGTCGTTCCCTTTGCGTTCACGTCGGCGCCGGCGGCCAGCAGCGCCCGCACCACCGCGGCATGGCCCTTCAGCGAGGCACCCATCAACGCCGTCCAGCCGTTGGGCATCTTCGCATTCACGTCGGCGCCGGTGGCCAGCAGCGCCTGCACCACCGCGACATGGCCCTCCAGCGAGGCCAGCATCAGCGCCGTCACGCCGTCGGTCGTTCCCTTTGCGTTCACGTCGGCGCTGGCGGCCAGCAGTGCCTGCACCACCACGACATGGTCATTCGTCGAGGCCGCCATCAGGGCCGTCGAGCCGTCGGGCATCTTCGCGTTCACGTCGGCGCCGGCAGCCAGCAGCGCCTGCACCTGTGCTACATTCCCTGACCCGGCCGCCTGAAATAGTTGCTCGTTGAGTTGTGTTTGGGTGGGTTTCTTGGCACAGCCATCCAGCAATAACAACATCGCTAGAACAATCATTGATACTGAAATGCGATGTCTAAGACTGTCCGAGTTATGTTCTTGTTTCACACGCATGGTTTGTGACTTTAAAGTTTTTGCTGAGCGGTTTCAAGTTCCAACTGCGACCGGTGAATGACGGCGCAGGTGCGCATAGACTTCGAGTGGCGTGGCAAAGCCCAGACATGTTTGTCGGCGTGTGTTCAGCCGATGGGCGATGATCCTTGGTAGTTTGCTCATCGTCCTCGGTGCAATGGTTCCACAGAGTTTGAAAGTTGAGAGCTATCGTGTCGTCCGAACGGCTCGCCCTCGCACCATATGCGAAACCAGTTCTACCGTCCCGTCTCTGATGCCACGCTATCGCTTCGGCATCCGCCCATCAGGAGCAGCTTCCCTCAGAGCTTGATAAACAACGGGTAGCAGACATTTGGCGATTGCGAGGTTCCCTTGTGATGCGTAGTGGCCGTTGAGCGGTGCGAACCGACCAGAGGGATTGACTTCCAGGAGACAGGATGTCGGATCAACGTAGGCGATACCTGCCCGTTCAAGCACCTGCTTGGCAAGGGGTTGTCGCGATAGTCTGTTGAGTTCGCTTTCAACCGGCAGATATACCACAAGCGGGATAGTGCCCTCTTGCGTCGCTAATGTGACAAACGCCTGCAACAGTCGTGCATTGATTGACAGGAGCGCTTCCTCGGACGTCTCATCCCTTTCATCGGGCGACGAAGAATGCCAGGACAGTAGGAGCCGAATAAGATAGGACGCGTGATAAAAGTGTCGCTCCCATTCGCTTGAATCGTATTCTTTCTGATACTCGACAAGGGGCAGCTCAGCGATGGATTCTCGAGAAAAGATGTCATCAGGAGTCAAGAGAGGCATATTGACATTCCTGAGTTCCCCCTCTTCCAAAATGAAGCGAGGCTTTGAATACGGGTTGTTCCATCGAAAGTTACCAAGAAAGGGGTAGATCCACAGGGTCCGACTCAGATCATCTGAGATGAAGCCAAAGATGACAATTTTTGGATTCCATGGGCGCACGTCCCTTTCATACCGCAAGAACATTTGAGCCAGCCCATATCCCGGTACCCCAAAATTTAACACTCGAAACGGAGAACCCAGCATCTGCTCCAACTGATGCCCATAGGACTCTTCGTAGGTGACCTCTTCTCCGAAGGTAAACGAATCCCCTACCATTGCAATATCTACTTGTCCGATATTGCTTCGAAACGAACTATTCTCACCCGGAGCGCGTATTCCTTCTGCACTGGACTGATATAGCCCATTCGCACTCTGCCTACTTGGGCCTACCGTCCATCCTAGTAAAGGATCTTTGACGTAAAATAACAGTTGGTCGCCACGTTTTTGTCTGATCATTTTCTGATAGTGGCTCCTGATGGCCGTCCAGTTTTTTGGCTTCAAAACTAGAGTCCCAATCGCTTCGTACCCGTAGTCATTGCGAACGACGGCTCTCACTGCGATCTCTGCGATCACCACGGCAAGCACCACGGTGATGATGTTCATTGCCACGATCAAACGGAAGCTACCTGAAGGTACTCGAATATGCTCCAGATACCTGCGAACAAAGATAGTGCCGCTCACAAGAAAGACTCCGGTCGCACATAGAAATACCATCCCTGACAAGCGAGGCAGGAATACGTCGAAGGACGTTTCTCCCTTAATGTGGAGAGCCTGCAACATAACCACAAGTGACGCTTCTAGGAGAAAGAGGGAACTCAGGATGAGCAAATCACGTTTCGAGAGTGTTGTATTGGAACTCATGGCATTACCCTGAATCGCGTGGTATCCCATCCGTAGAGCCTATCGGGCTTGCGTTTTTGTGTCGCAACTTTGCTGCTTGGGTCTAGCAGCTCCTCAGAGGCGTCGCTCGATCGATGACCTGGAGCGTGAAGGTTCTCAACAAGGCGGCCAGCTCTTCTTTGGCGAAACCAGAGTCTATCATGCCAGAATCACATCACCATTCTTTTGTCCTAGTCAAGTCTACGTATTCCACGCTGGTGGAATTTCCTCTCTGCAATAGACGAAGGGTGTACGCAGGGTGTTGATGAGGCGAGCTGATTTCTCACCATAGTAGAATTACATCCAAGGAAGGTTCCACTTCAAGTGCAGCAGAATGCCGCATTACACACAGCTTCTCGGTCCTATAGCAGTCGATATTCTAGCGAGTGTCTGGCCGTCTTCAAGGTGGCTGGCGGATTGTTTTAGTAAGCTAGCTGTGAGGCTGAGCGCTATATTGGGCTTATTCGGTGTGCCGTTCAAATTGTCTTTGATCAAGATGCGGTGTTTGGTGGGAGGAATATCCAGTAGGTGCGCAACTTGTTTTGATGGCAAAACCGCCAAGGTGTCTGAGGTCAATGGTAATGCTTCCCAGCGTTGCCCCGTATATATTTCAGTGGTCAGCGTTTCTCGTTCGCTGAGCAAAGCCGATACTATTTTCCCTCCGTCGTAATGAGGAGCTCCGATGATAGAGAACCCATTTATGGTGGACTTAAGTGTCACGTAAAGGGGTCAGTGTAGATACAATGGGGTCGGGAGTCTGTATTTGACGTAACTTCATGAGAGTTCTCCTCCACCTGTTGCAAGATGAAGAACTGACTCCCCAAGCAGCTTTGAGGTAGACATGGCAATTGGCTCTCTACATTCACGAGTCGAATGAACGGGGACGAGACGAACTGAGTTCCGAATCTGCAAGGCCGTCAGTCGTGTTACGGGCTGCTCGGGCCTGGAGGTTGCCTGGTGTGGTCGGCGTAGTGGTACCAGCCTGGATTTCACAACGTTCTGGATGACGTGATATCGCTTACGGACGTGAGGCGGTGACCCCGATATTGGCGTGCAGAAACTCTGGCGCGAAATCAGCCCCATTTGGCCACACAAGTGTATGGAGGTCAGGATCGATACGGAACTGCCTAAAGAAGTCGATGTTTTTTAAGGGTTCAAGGATAGGGACGTCCAGTTCGGCTCGCTGATCAAGTTCACCTTCGACGCCATCGCTGAATCTCAGGCACAGCACTAAGTCATGGAGGTAGAGGCAGCTGCAACAATGGGAAGAAATGAGGCACACCGTTGATGGTGGCAGCGTACTACGAGATCGAAACAATCCGTCTCTTTTGAGGCGGTATTGATACACGAGGGCTTGAACGAGCGCTATCGACCACTTCCATCGAGATTACGAATAAGCACGGCACGTCCGTTGCGATCAAGCCAGGATTGAATGCGGTCGCCCACGTGGGCGGGTCGATCGATCCGAGTATTTTCATCATGTGGGATACGGACTTCCTTCCCTTGGGCGTCTCGAACCAGATAGGCCCCACCCTCCAGAGCCTGGACTTGGCCAACCACGGATATAGAGGACGGTTCCCCGACGCACTGGGCAACACGTTGTTGTTCGCCCAACGTCCCCGACACGATCCCCATCCCGAGATATTCCTGTGACGAATTTCCCTGCACGACAGACTGGGCACAGCCTGTCACCAAGACCAGTATGAAAGGCAACAACACCGCGTATCGGTAAGTTGTGAGCATAGGCGTCATGATTCAGGACCTCCACGTTTAAAGACTATGAGAGCTGGTGTTCGAGGGGCGTGCCGCGCACCGTGTGGTCACTATTTCATGGAGCGACAGATTGCTCAAGAAAGTGAGAGAAATGCAACCAACGGCGAGTGACTCATGGAGAACGTATGACCTGACTGGGGGAATTTCTCGACAAGCACGCGAGCGAGTCAGACATTTCCGTTGACGGAGATTTGGGAAGATAACGACTTTCTGCTAGCGCGTTTCCGGCATGGTGATCGTCGGGCTCCCCTCTCCCAACCACTTCTTGTATTTCTTATAGTGTTCTTCAATAGCGCTGCGCACCCACTTTTCGCGTGTAATGCGCCCCGTAAAATTGGGCAGTTGTTGCTCAAACTTGTCGATGTCTGCCTTGGTCCATTTCGCAATCTGATCGAAGCCGAACACTCCCTGCTCGTTGAGAAATCGCTCTAGCACAGGACCGACACCAAATATTCTTTTAAGATCATCCGGACTGCGTCGAGGAGCCTTCCTGGCATCGTCTGATGTAGTCGCTTCAACCTTCTTGGTTCGACCTGGTTTGTCTCGATACACAATTTTTTCCGCCAGTTTCTCCACCGGCACCTCCACCCGCTGCTCCACCACCTTCTCCACGATCTTGGGTGGCCGTGCCTCCAGCTTCGCAATCTGCTCCCGCAGCCCCCCGACCACCGCCACTTCACTCTCCAACACCTTGATCCGCGCCAGGTGCGCCGGGTTGTCTACTTGCCGCTCCACCGGCTTCTCCACGATCTTCTCCACCGGCACCTCCACCCGCTGCTCCACCACCTTCTCCACGATCTTGGGTGGCCGTGCCTCCAGCTTCGCAATCTGCTCCCGCAGCCCCCCGACCACCGCCACTTCACTCTCCAACACCTTGA
>Ga0224505_10000633_pt1 | contig 23783 bp, 23 predicted proteins | sample SF_Jan12_sed_USG_FD_169102 | JGI IMG/M metagenome (GOLD analysis project Ga0224505, IMG submission 169102) | Sediment microbial communities from San Francisco Bay, California, United States - SF_Jan12_sed_USGS_4_1 | ecosystem: Environmental > Aquatic > Marine > Sediment | place: USA: California... | reverse complement strand
GGACCATGATGGTCGTTTTGGGTGTGGATGCCCACAAGCGAACCCACACGATCGTGGCGTGTGACGAGGCCGGAGCTCAGCTCGGGTCGATGACGGTGTCGGCTACCACGGAGGGTCATCTCCGTGCGGTCAAGTGGGTAGCGGAGTGGGAGACCCGGAACCACACACGATTCCGTCTCAACCGGGGGGGAAACCGACAAACCAACGCTGCGATCCACCGGATCGCTGTCACACAGCTACGCATCCACCCACCAGCCAAAGAACTCATCCAGAGGCACATGAGCAACGGCAAGACGAAACGAGAAGCCCTACGCATCCTGAAACGCAGACTCAGCGACGTCGTCCACCGCACCATGACCCAAGACACACAATCCCTCCAAGCCAGCCAAACCATGGCAACTTGACATAGGAGAAACTCGTGTCGCTCGACCTGTCAGAATTCCAGGAACTGGATGTAGTTGCCGTCGGGATCGGCCACGGTCGCAACCAGGCCTCCCCAGTGTTCGCGCACCGGTCGGCGAACGATTCGCGCTCCGAGGGTGACAGCGACGTCAAATGCCTGCCCGATGTCGGCCGTGGCAAAGTTGAGCATCACCCTCTGTGGTTCCACGGCCTCGCCGGCGATGGCGCTGTGGAGTGTCACGGTGAGTCTGAGATCGGGCCACTCGAAACTCACGAATCCTTCTCGGGTCGTTCTCACGTGATCCCCGAACAGGCCGGCGTAGAAGTCGCGCAGTGTGGCGAACCGCTCGGCGGTCGTGGACACGATGGCACCGGTGAGTATCACGCGATCGAGCCTATTACACCATCGACATCAGCCGGGGAGGGCGACCTGTGACCAGGGCGTGGACGCTGCGATACGTGGTCCTCTCCATCATCGTCCTGATGTTGCCGACCGGGCCCGCCTCGGCCGTCAATTCTGTTGCGGGCGAAGTTGCCGGGGCGGCTGTTTCGCCCTTCGGGGATGTGCCCAACACCCACGAGTTCGCCGAGGCGATCGTGTGGTTGGCGGAAGAGGGGATCACCAGGGGATGTAATCCGCCTTCGAATGACAGGTTTTGTCCGGATGATCCGGTGACGCGGGGTCAGATGGCGGCGTTCTTGGTGCGGGCATTCGGGTATTCGGCCCGTGGTTCGTATGAGTTCGTGGATGATGACGGGTCGGTGTTCGAGGGGGATGTGGAGCGATTGGCGGAGGCCGATGTGACGCGGGGGTGTAATCCGCCTTCGAATGACAGGTTTTGTCCGGATGATCCGGTGACGCGGGGTCAGATGGCCACCTTCTTGTGGCGAGCCGATGGATCGCCGGAACCCGACGGCGGTGGTGGCGGGGGCGGCAGCTCCGACGATCCGGGCCCGCGAAACATCGTTCGCACACCGGAGAAGTCGTCCGACGTCATCGTGCATCCGGGTGACGATGTCGAGGCGGTGGTCGACGGAGCCGCCCCCGGAGCGACGATTCGTTTTCGCCCGGGCGTGTACCGGATGATGGAACTGGCACCCAAGGCGGGCATGTCGATGATCGCCGACGCGGGCGTTGTGCTCAAGGGATCCAAGATCCTCGGAGACGACGAGACGTGGGTGGTCGATGGGACGCGCTGGTATGTCACGGGCCAGACCCACGGTGCGGCCGGTGCCGTCGAAGGCGAGGAGTGGGGGTACTGCGACTTCGACCGACCCGCATGCGTGTTCCCTGAAGATGTCTTCTTCGATGGGGAGCCCCTCCGTCGGGTTTCTTCCTTGGGGGCCGTGATCACGGGCACCTGGTACTTCGACTACGGAGCCGATCGCATCTACGTGGGACAAAACCCGAACGGGCACACCGTGGAAACGAGCGTGGTGTCGTGGGCGTTTCACGGGAACGCCGATTCGGTGCGAATCGAGGGATTCACCCTAGAGCAATACGCGACACCCGGACGGCAGGGGGTCGTCAACCCCCGGATCGGACGGGTAGGAGACAACGGTGTCGACTGGGTCGTGGTCGGCAACACGATTCGGCACGGGCACGCCTGGGGGATCAAGATAGAGCACGGCATGGTGATCGCCGACAACACGACCGAAGGCAATGGTCAGGGCGGGATCGGTGGGGTGGGTAACGGTGTTCTGGTGGAGCACAATCTGATCGACGGCAACTGCCAGGCCGGCTACCGCTGTTTGGGATGGGAGGGCGGTGCGATGAAGGTCGACACCGACTCGATGGTCATCTCCGACAACGTCGTCACCCAGAACCTCGGGCACGGCATCCACCCCGATATCGACTCCCACGACGTCGTGATCGATGGAAACGTGGTCACCGACAACGATGGCGCCGGCATTCACTACGAGACCAGCACCAGTGGGGTGATCTCGAACAACGTCGTGGAACGAAACGGATTCAAGAGCGACGGGACCAGAGAGCCCGGAATCCTGATCCTCGACAGCTCCGAGGTGGAGGTCATCGGCAATCGTCTCGAGGACAACGCGCTCGGGATCCTTCTTCGTCAGGACGATCGGACCAGTCGTGGCATCGTCGGGAACATATCCGTGTCGTCGAACATCGTGGTGGCTGGAGCCGCATCTCGAAGTGGCATCGGGACTGTGACGATCGACATCGGATTGCTCGGGCCGATATCTTTCGCCAACAACACGTATTCGTCTGTCGACGACAAGCCGTTCACGCTCAACGGGACCACGATGACGCCCGAGACGTGGGTCGCTCAGGGCTACGACTCCAACAGCACATTCACCAAACGATGATGCTCGCAGAGTCGATCTTCGTCGATGTGGTGAAGCACGCACCGCTGGTGTCGATCGATCTCGTAGTCCTCGATGACGCCGGCAAGGTCCTGGTGGGGCAGCGGGTGAACGAGCCGGCCAAGGGGACATGGTTCGTACCGGGTGGCCGAATCGCCAAGGGGGAGGATCTCGATCAGGCGTTTACCCGTGTCGCAACGTCGGAGCTGGGACCAGGGGATTGGCGACGCAGCAGGAGCAGGCTTCTGGGTGCCTTCACGCATGTGTATCCGACGAACTTCGCCTCGATCCCGGGTGTTTCGACGCACTACGTGGTCCTGGCGCACGTGCTGAACATCGATCACCCCCTCGAGCTGCCGGCGGACCAGCATTCGGAGTACCGATGGGTTCGCCGTTCCGATCCCGCACCTGATGGAGGTATCCACCCGTACACGGCCGTGTACCTCGATCAGCTCTCCGCCTGACCGAGGGCATCGAGAAACATCCCCCGCACCTTCGCCACGTTCCGATCGAGCGTGTTGTTGGTCCACCTGGTGGTCTTCACGGGATCGAGAACATCGACGCGTACGGTTGCCGGTCGCATGATCCGGGAGCCCTTGGGGAGGACGTCCAGCGAGTTGTGGATCACAATGGGGACCACCGGGACCCGGGCGGCCATCGCCAGGTGAAATGCTCCCTTCTTGAATTGTCCGAGGTGCGGGGTTGGTTGCCTCGTTCCTTCGGGTGCCACCGCAACGCTGAGGCCGGCCCGAATCCGCTCGGCGGCTTCCTGCATGGCGGCAACGGCCTTGTCGCGATCTCCGCGGTCGATGAAGATCACATCCCCGAGTGTGAATACGGCTCCCAGCACCGGGTAGTGCTGGAGCTCCTTCTTGGCTACCGCGGTGATCTGACGGCGGAGCAGCTTCATGAGGAGCAAGCCGTCGAAGTTCGATTGGTGGTTGAAGACGAAGACCGAGGGGCGATGCGACCAGAGGTTCTCCTCGCCGCGCAGATCGACCTTGACCCCGGCCAACGCCACGCTGAAGTCTCCCCACGCCGAAATCGCCAAGTCCAGACCCTGGCGAAGATCGCGGGTAACGGCGCCGGTGAACAGTCCGGCTGCCATCGATGGCACGATCGCACTCTGTGCGAGCACGGTGCGTGCCACCTGGCCCGCCGACGGTCGCCCCCGGCTGTCGAACCTCGGTGTGGTCCAACCACGGTCCGAGGCCGCCCGGGTGAGCTTCTTGTCGGGATTGAGAGGCTGAGGATTCCCCACCTCCTCGAGTAGGGGAAGGTCCTCCACGCCGTCGGTGTAGAACCAGGCTCGGGCGAGCTCCAGGCGATGCTCCGAGGCGTACATGCGGGCGGCGTCGGCTTTCCCTTTTCCATACACGATCGGGGATCTCACCTCTCCGGTCAGGACACCGTCGCTCCGCTCCAGGTGGTTGCAGATGACATGATCGGCGGCGAGCGTATCGGCGATGGGTCCGACCTGGAGATCGGTGGCTGCCGACAGCAGGACGATGCGATGTCCCATCTCCCGGTGGGCAGCGATCAGCGCGCGGGCCTCGGGGTAGATGCTCGATGCGACGGTGCTCGAGAAGATCTTCTGGGCCATCCGTTCTGCATCGTCGACGGGGCTTCCGGCCAGCGCCCGTGCCGACGCCGCGATCAGCTCGGGAAACGTGGCGTTTCCCAGCTGAAACCTCAACGCCACCGCGGCAACATCGAGGTCTGCCCGCTCGGGGCGCTTCATCCGTTCTTGGGCGAAGGCAAATGCGGTGAAGCCCGCCAGCACGGTTCCATCCATGTCGAAGAAGGCGACGACCGAGTCGCCGGGTTCGGACTCGAGGATGGCGTCGACCAGTGCTTGGGTGCCCATGAAGGTGGAGGTTAGGGCGCTGTGAGGGGAGTGGTCATCTTGGTGCGTATTCGAATGACGCTCTAGTCCCCATCACTCTGAGTGGTACCACTGATGCTCCGAGTGGGCAATGGGGAGGATTCTCGTGTGGGGTAGGCGAACGGGTCGATGGGTAGCGGTGGTGATGACCGCCGTGATCGTGGCGAGCGGCGTCTGGTTGGTGGGACTGCGCGACGACGCAAGCGAGGCGGTCGACGCCGATGTCGTGCTCGCCGAGGCGGGCGGAATCGTCAAGGCGACGGAGTCGTTGGCATCGCAGGCGCTCGTATACGCGCTCGACGAGGACCGTGGAATCATCGATGAAGCATCTCTCGATGGAGCGGTGGCGGCGCTGACCGAAGGAATCGAGCAGGTGGCGGCATACGCCAACAGGGTCGAGTCGGGACCGGTGATGATCGCGTTGGACGACTTCGGGGCTCAAGCGGCTTCGATCGTCGTGGCCATCGAAGAAGAAGACATCGCCGAGGCGAGACGGACGTTCGGTGAGGACCTGGCACAGGCCAAGGATGGCTTCCTTCGAGCCTCGATCGCCCGCCGGGCACAGTTGGCTGCGATCGTCGCAACGACCGAGCAACGGTCGCGTCTCGCCGGCGGCCTGGCACTGGGGATGGCGCTGGCCCTGCTGGCGGCCTCGGTCGTCGAACTGCGAGGCAAGCCGCGCCGCAGAGTGGAGTCTGCCGGGCTGGTGATTCAGCTTCCGGACGACGGCGAGGGTCTCCCGCCCAGGCGCCGGTATCCCAAGGTCAGCGATCTCGCGTGGCTCCTGGATCAGGTGGTTGAACCTTTTGCTGCCCGCGGGTGGGATCTCGATTTCGAGTGCCCGGAGATCGGAGTGGACTGTGATCCGGCTGACGTGCGCGAGATCGTTTCCAGCATCCTGTATCGGGCCGAGACGGCGGGAGCCGAGAGGATCGGCCTCGTGGTGCGGCCCGAGCGCGATCGCGTGCTCGTGACCATCGCCGACGACGGGGAATCGGTGTTTGCGGATGGCGGGAGGGCCGCCGATCCGGTTTTGCTCAAGAGTGCGGTGAGGTCGCGTGCAGAGCGGGCCACCGCCACTCTCGCCTGGGCGCGGCGAGGAGACCTGAACCTCGCCACACTCGACCTTCCGCGACTCATGACCAAGGTCGAGGAGCCGGTCGGGTGAGATTCGTCGTGTGGGCGGCCGTGGCCCTCGCCACGGCCGTGCCCACCGCCCCGACGTGGCATTTCTCGGGCGAGGACGTTCCTGTCGCCGTGCTCAGTCCCGATGCGCCGCCGGACCGGGATCTCGGCGATGTGGATGCCGACGGGTCTCCTGGACGGACCTTGCTCCCTGGTGATCGCCAGGAATTCGTGCTGGAACACGACGGACTCGATCTTCGGGGCATCCCCGTTGTCGAGGTCTGGACTGCGTCAGAAGGTTTCGGACATGCGGAACCTGGTTCGATGCGTGTCGGCCTCTACCGATGCGAGGCGGCGATCTGCCAGGAGTTGTCGTCTCGAGTCGTTGCGCGCGACCCCTGGAGCCGGGATGGCGGCTGGGTGAGCCGCAGTGTGTCGCTGCCGGCGATCGAGGTGGAGCTGCCCGCCGGGGAGCTGCTCTGCGTGAGAATCGAGGCGATCGGCGCCCGTCCGATTCAGCTCGCCTACGGGACGGCGGCATTCCCGGCCGGCATCTCGGTGATCGGGCGTGTGCCACCACTCCCCGATGCTCCCGTCCCAGACGTGCCGGACGACGTGACGCCCGAGGAGATCGTCGAGAGTCGGAATGACTTGACGGTGCGTCCGGGCGTGCTCGGTTTCCGACCCGCCGTCAGTGGGTTCGGGGCGCTCGTCGGGCCTCTGCTGACCGCCGTCATCGGCGGTTCACTGCTGGCAGCCTTGGCCGTGGCGGCTTCCATGGCGAGCCGGCGCAGGGCGCTCAGAACCAGAACGCCCCCTGGCCCCCAGGTTCGGCCGTGAAGCCCCATGCCTCGTGGATGAGTCCTTCGTCGTCGACGTGGAATAGATGCACCTCGTCGGCACGGTACGTCAGCTCGTGTCGTGTGGATGTGACGTGGCAGAGCACGACGACGTGCTCGCTGTTGGCCAGAACGTCGTGGACCTGAATGCGGAAGTTCTGTTCCGTACCCGCCGCAACAGATCTCAGGAAGTCGATGACCTCATCGCGGCCCTGTTTGTCGCCGGACGCCACAGCGTGACCGCCCACATGCCAGACGACTTCATCGGCGAGCAGCCGGCCCATGGCATCGAAGTCGCCATGACAGAACGCCTGGTACTCGTCCTTGATGTGGTCGATGTTGAGCTGAGCATTCATCCTTCCTCCACGATCGCCGGATCCATCACCGATCCTATGCTCGCTCGATCGCCCGCATAGGGGACAAGGTCGGTCGATCCGACCGGGCTCGATCGAGGAGGTTGGATGCTCATGGTCACCGGGCTCGTCTGGCACGAGCGGTTCTTGTTCCACAACCCCACATTGAGGTACGGGTCGCGTTTCGAACCCGAGGTCCATTTCGAGCACCCCTCCACCAAGAGGAGGATCTACACCCTTCTCATGGCCAGCGGTCTGGGCGATCACCTTCAGTCGATCACCGCCCGCCCGGCCACGAGGACCGAGCTCGAACGTTTCCACACGCCCGAGTATCTCGACCGGATCGAGGAGCTGAGCCGAGCAGGAGGCGGTGTGGCGGGGGAGGCTGCACCGTTCGGTCCGGGATCGTTCGAGGTCGCCGCCCTCGCGGTGGGCGGGTGCATCGAGGCGGTCGAAGCCGTCGTCACGGGTCGTGTCACCAACGCCTACGCCTTGGTGAGACCGCCCGGACACCACGCCGAACGTGACCAGGGACGCGGGTTCTGCCTGCTCGCCAACGCCGCGCTCGCCATCATGTCGGCTCGAGCGGTGCATGGGGTGGGAAAGGTGGCGGTGATCGATTGGGACGTCCATCACGGGAACGGGACGGAACAGGCCTTCTACGACGACCCCGATGTGCTGACCATCTCCATCCACCAGGACCGGAACTACCCCATCGACACCGGAGCCAGCGGCGACCGGGGCTCGGGATCGGGCGTCGGCGCCAATGTCAACATCCCACTCCCTCCCGGGTGCGGACTCGGAGCGTACGAGGCGGTGTTCGATCGCATTGTCGAGCCGCTCGTTCGCCGGCACGGTCCAGAGTTGATCGTCGTGACGTCGGGGTTCGACGCCGGCGCCTTCGACCCGTTGGGCGCCATGTGTCTGACGTCGAATCACTTCGGAGCCCTGGCCCGACGGGTGGTGCACCTCGCCGGGGAGCTGTGCGACGGGCGGCTGCTGATGACCCACGAAGGCGGGTATTCCACCTACGAGGCCCCGTTTGCGGGCCTACGTGTTCTGGAGGCGATGTCGGGCCACGCCACCGATTGGGTCGACCCGCTGGCCGGAGATGTCGACGCCTGGCCCCACCAACCGCTCCAGCCCTGGCAGGCAGATCTCGTGGAGAGGTACCGCCTCGAATTCGGACTAGAGCCGTGACTCGCCGGCCTCTGCTCGCGTGAGCGGATAGCCTGCGAACATGAGCACCGAACCCATCGAGGAATACGACGACGAGCTCGTCTCCCTGCTCCAGTTGGTGTGGGGCGACGGATTCCTGGCTCCCGGCGGTCCGGCGAGTGTGGCAAGGACCGTCGGAGCCGTTGACATCCGCGGTGCGTCCGTGCTCGACGTCGGGTGCGGGATCGGCGGCGCCGATGTGGTCCTTGCCAAGCGTTTCGGAGCTCTGGTGACCGGGCTCGACGTCGAGACCGGGCTCATCGAGCTTGCGCGCTCCAACGCACGGGAAGCGGGCGCCGACGTCGAGTATGTGCACGCCTCACCCGGCCCGCTGCCGTTTCCAAACGGTGCGTTCGATCACGTGTTCAGTCACGCCGCCATCATCCACGTACCCGACAAGAGGGCCATGTTCGAGGAGATCTGGCGCGTTCTCCGCCCTGGAGGCTGGCTTCTGGCCTACGACTGGCTTCGTGCGACGGAGCCGTACAGCGAGGACATGCTCAGGTGGTTCGAACTCGAAGGTCTTCACTATTCGATGGACCACCTCGACAACTACCTCGGGATGCTCGCACAGACGGGCTTCGTCGAGGTATCCGGTGAGGACGACAACGCCGGATACCGGGCTATGGCGCACGACGAGTACCACCGGATGCTGGGGGAGTGGAATGATCGCATGACCACGTTGCTCGGAGCCGAGCGCCGTGACCATTTCCTGGAGGACTGGCGCATGCTCACGGTGGTGCTCGACAACGGTGAACTGCGTCCCGCCTATTTCCGCGCCCGAAAACCCACCTGAACTCGAGATCGCGGTTGCACCGAACCGAGGCCGAATGGACCGGTCCTTGATTCTTCCTTGAGGTTTTCCCGGCGCGCCCTTGACCCGACTTCGTGGACGATATGCATCGGGCATGCGTACATGCGGCGTCGAGAGGGTCAGGAGGGGCGCATGATCATTGGAACATTGACCGAGGAAGCACCGCCGGCCACAACGGCCGGCGTTCCGCGGACCCGCCATCGTCCCCGGCCGACGCGGCTCGTTTCCCTCGCCCTCGTCGCCGCCGTGGTGGCGGTCGCAGCCGACATCGCTGTCGGTGTGATCGTGGCAGAAGCCGCTCGGGCCGATCTGCTCCGTGCCCGAGCTTCGATCCACCAGTCGATCGTCGACGGCTTCGTCGAGGACGGCCTGTTGCCGCTCCCTGGTGATCCGGTTTCGGCCGAGGCGCTCGACGAGGCGGTCGAATTGAAGCTTCTGGGTGGCGAGGCGGTCCGCGTGAAACTGTGGGACGTCACCGGCGAGGTGCTCTACTCGGACGCAGAAGAGTTGATCGGACAGAGATTCGAGCTGGGTGAGAACGTCCTTGCTGCGCTGTCCGGCAACCCGGGCATCGAAGTCGATGAGACAGACGGCGCCGAGAACGAGACCGAGGCCGGCTTTGGCAGCCTGATCGAGTACTACCTCCCGGTGACGGACGGCGGCGCCGTGGTTGCGGCTTTCGAGATCTACGAGGAGTCATCGGCGTTCACGTCCTCGCTGAAAGAGATTCGCGGCCACGTGTGGACCGCCGTGGCGATCGGGGTTGCTGCCATCGGGATCGGCATGGGCGCCGTGATGCTGGCCTGGATCCTCGGCGTCAACCGGCGACGCCGGGAAGCCGAGAGTCTCCTGGGGGAGGTGCTGACCGCTTCGGACGATGAGCGACGCCGAATCGTTGGGTCGCTCCACGATGACATCGGCCAGCCGCTGTACCGGGTGCTGTACGGACTGGAAGGTGTGACCGCACGGTTGGACACACCTGCATTGACCCGGGAGATCGACGGACTGAAGGTGCTCGTCCGCGAGATCGACGGCGCCCTCCGAACCGAACTCCGGACGTTGCACTCCGGCCTCGTGGACGGCGACGACTTCGATGCAGCCCTGGAGCGTCTCGCCGAGGCAACGCGATTCGAGTCGGGACTTGCGGTCGAGGTGACCGGCAGTGTGCGGGGAGTTCGGCTGTCGTCGACGGGGGCCACCGCCTTGTTCCGGGCTACCCAGGAGGCGGTCATCAACGCCCGCAAACACGCCAGCGCTTCGGTGCTTCGCATCCGGGTGGCCCCGGTGTCGACCGGTGTCGAAGTGACCGTCGAGGACGATGGTGTCGGGTGGGGCGAGCGCGATGGAATGGGTTTGTCGACGACACGCCAACGACTGGCCGCCATCGGCGGCGGACTACGAGTGAAACGGCTCTCACCCCGGGGGACTCGTTTCGTGGCATACGTTCCGGGTGATCGGCGATGAGAGTCGGCATCGCAGATGATCACACCGTGGTTCGGGACGGTATCCGGTGGATGCTGGCGGACGCCGAAGGAATCGAGATCGTGGGGGAGGCCGCCGACGGGCACGACGCCGTCGCGCTGCTCCGGACGCTCGATCCGGACATCCTGGTCCTCGACCTGCGAATGGGCGGGACCTCTGGTTTCGACGTCCTCGACACGGCCCGCCGGGAACGTCTCGACACGCGCGTGCTCGTGATGTCGATGCACGACGAGCCCTCGCACGTTCGGCGCGCCCTCAAGATGGGTGCGTGCGGGTACGTGCTCAAGAACAGTGGCCGCGACGAACTGCTGAGGGCCATCGACGCGGTGGCGGCGGGTAATCGATACGTCCAGGGTGATTTGGCCGCCGTGCTCATCGACGAGGAAGCCCGGGCCGAGATCGCACCCCGAGAACGGGAGATCCTCGTCCTGGTAGCCGACGGTGCGGAGAACAAGCAGATCGCACGTGAGCTCGGTTTGTCTCAGGAGACGGTCAAGAGCTACCTGCGGAACCTGTTCGCCCGGTGGGATGTCTCCTCCCGCGCCGAAGCCGTCGCCATGGGGATCCGCCTGGGCGTCATCGAGTGAGTACCCCCACATGGGGGTACTCGGTCCCCGAAGAGGTGGATGGAAGCCGGGCTTCGGGGCCCATAGCTTGAGACTCACGATGAACCGGGTACTGATCTACTCGCACGACACCTACGGGCTGGGGCACCTGCGCCGATCCATGCGGATCGCCGCCGGGATCGTCGAGACCGGCGCTGCCTCCAATGTGCTCATCGCCTCGGGTTCGCCTCAGGCAACCTCGTATCCGATGCCGTCGGGTGTCGACGTGGTCAAACTCCCGGCCGCGACCAAAGACGAACAGGGCCGGTACCGGTCCCGGACGCTCGGTGTGGGCCTGGACGACCTGGCGATGATTCGATCGAGATTGGTGGAGGCAGCGATCGAGTCGTTCCGTCCCGATGTGATGCTGGTCGACCACGCCCCGACCGGAATGCACGACGAACTCGCACCTGTGCTCGACCGGCTGCGGATGATGCCGGCCGGCGTCAGGCCCAGCGTCGTCCTCGGGATGCGAGAGATCATCGATTCGGCACCCGTGGTCGAGCGGCAGTGGGCGGACGGCGGAGTGTGGGATCGCCTCAGCGCCGACTACGACGGTGTGATCGTCTACGGTGACGCCGTCGTCAAGACCACGGCAGCGGAGTTGCGGATCTCGGATCGGATTTCGATCCCGGTCGTGCATGTCGGGTACGTGTGTCCCGATCCTTTCGAGCACCACGTGAGAACGATGCCGTCGATCGTGGTCACCGCCGGCGGTGGTGGCGACGGTACGGGCGTCCTCGAGAGCTACATCTCGTTTCTCCAGGACTCCCGACTCGCCGGCCGGGTGCGGTCGATTCTCGTGACGGGCCCATTTGCGCCTTCCGGCAGCGTCGGGGCGATGGTGGGGCGCTTGTCCAAGAGTGAGCCGGTGGTCGAGGTGGTTCAGTTCTCGAGCCAACTCGAGACGCTCCTCGCCACAGCCGGCGGGGCCATATCGATGGCTGGGTACAACACCGTTGCGGAGCTCCTCGCCCATCGGGTACCCGCTCTGCTCGTCCCGCGGGTCAAACCGCGACTGGAGCAGTGGCTGCGTGCCACGAGGCTCGCATCCGTCGCCTCGTTCACCCCACTCGCAGCCGAGGACGTGACGTTCGACGTGATCGAGCAGTTCGTCGAGACCGTGGTCTCCGGTCACGTCGGTCGGGACCATCAGCTTGACCTGGGTGGAGCGCGAGCAACCGGGATGGCACTCGAACGTCTGGCTCGCTCGAAGGTCGGTGCAGCATGATGCCCCGGGTCCTCTATGTATTGAAACGATTCCCGAGACTCTCCGAGACGTTCATCCTCGATGAGATCCTCCGTCTCGAGGCTGCCGGACTCCACATCGCGGTGGATTCCCTCAAGGACCCCGGCGATCAGCCCCGACACCCGCAGTTCGATCGGGTTCGGGCGCACGTCCGGTATGTGTCTCGTTCCGGCAACCAGGCGCAGGCCGTGGCCCGGCGAGCGACCGAAGGCGGATTCGATCGCATCCACGCCCACTTCGCCACGTTGTCGACCGAGGTTGCCATCAGCGCTGGTCGACTCGCAGGCCTCCCGGTCACGGCGACCTTCCACGCCCGTGACATCTTCCATCGTGACTACGCGCCGTCGGTCGCGACCAAGCTGGCTTCGCTGTCCGCGGTGGTCACCGTTTCGAGGTACAACGCCGATCATCTCCGTTCGTTCACGACCGGGACGCCCGTCCATGTGGTCTACAACGGCGTCGACGACACGCCACAACCGGGTCCTAACCCGTCGGGTCCGGTTCTCTGTGTCGCCCGCCTGGTCTCCAAGAAGGGCATCGACGTCCTCATCCGTGCGATCGGCGTTCTTGCACGCAGAGGCGTGAACCGTGAACTCGTGATCGTTGGGGAGGGGGAACTACGAGGACGGCTCGAGGACCTCGCCCGCAGGCTGGGCGTCGAGGATCGGGTCCGTTTCGCCGGCGCCCTCACCAAACCCGACGTGGAACGTGCATACGCGGAGGCCTCGATGTTTGTCCTCCCGTGCCGGATCGACGAGTTCGAGGACCGGGACGGCATGCCTACGGTTCTCGGTGAGGCGATGCGCCACGGCCTACCCGTGGTCAGCACCGACGTCATCGGGATCCCCGAGCTCGTGCGCCACGGCGAGACCGGCTTACTCGTCGACCCGGACGACCCCGCGGCAGTGGCGGACGCCATCTCCCGGCTCGACCGGGATCTTGTGGCGGCGGCCGAGTTGGGCCGAAAAGGAGCCGATCACGCCGCGGCGCTGCTCGATCCGAGGGTCGCCACCGACAGCCTCCTGGAGATCTTCGGGGGCCGGGTATGAGAGTGCTCCAGGTGTGTGCCGATCGCGGCATCCCTCCGGGAGGTACCAAGGGGGCGTCGGCGCACCTGGCGCACGTGGCCGGGGCGCTCTCATCCCGGGGTCACGAGGTCCGCACCCTCGCCAGAGCGCTTCCGGAACCGGTGAACACACACCCCGTGTCGACCGACGTGCTCGAGGGGCCGTTGTCGATCAAACGGTCTATCGGTCGATTGGGTGGCGCCGACCTCATCTACGAGCGGTACAGCCTCGGACACCTCGACGCCATGCTGACTGCCGAGGCGGCGGGAATTCGGTTTGCGCTCGAGGTCAACGCTCCCCTGACCCTGGAGGCCCGGGCTCACCGGCATCGCGACATCTCGCCTGCGCAACTGCACGCAGAACGGAGGCTCTTCACAGAGGCCCCTCTGGTTTTCCCCGTTTCCCACGTGCTCGCCGATCACGTCGTCTCGATCCGCGGAACGACCGAAGGGGTGACCGTCATCGCCAACGGAGCCCATCCGAACGACTTCCCGATCCCCGCCCACCACGAAACTGCCCCGACCCTGGTGTTCCTGGGCCACCCAAAGCCCTGGCACGGGGGGAAGGGATTGCCCGTCCTCGCAGCTTCCCTCGCTGCGCGTTTCCCCGACCTCAGGGTCATCGTGGTGGGCGGGGGTGCGGGGGCTCGCGAGATCGTCGAATGTGCCCACGCCATGGGCGTGTCCGGTCGGTTCGAGATCACGGGCCCCGTCGACAGAAGCCGGGTGGCGGCTCTCCTGTGTGATTCGTCCGTTGGGGTGGCCCCCTACCCACACTCCGACTTCTTTTACTTCTCGCCGTTGAAGATCGTCGAGTACATGATGGCCGGCCTGCCGGTGGTCGCGACCGATGTGGGTGACGTCCGGGCGACGCTTGGACCGGGGGGATTCGTAGTGCCGCCCGGAAACCCGGACATGTTCGCCGAAGCTTGCGCATCCCTGCTCGCCGATCGCGAGGAGCGCCTTCGGGTGGGTACCGCCGGGCGGGACCGTGCGTCACTGCTCTACACCTGGGATGCGGTCGCCGCTCAGATCGAGACAGCCGCGGGAATGGTGACGGCGGGATGAAACGCGTGAAGAAGATGTCGGTCCTGCGCCGGGCACGACATTCCTTCCGCCCGGTCTTCGGCGGTCTCGGGAGGCCCGCCTCGACGGCCGTCGGCGCCACGATCGCATCGACGGTTCTCGATCTCGCGAAGCCATGGCCGGCGGCGTTTGTCATCGACCGCGTCCTGGCCGGTGGAGATGCAAGCCGCGGCGACGTGGTGTTGCTGATCGCAGCAGGCGTGGTTTCGGGAGCGATCGGGTTGGTGGGTGGCCAGCTCAGCTTTCTCTCCTCGCTGAAGGCGGCCGAAGTGGCGAAGACGGCCACGACACGGCTGAGAAGGATGGTGTTCGAACACCTCAACCGATTGGCGCTGCCCTTTCACGCATCGTCGAGGACCGGTGACCTCTTGATACGCCTCATCGGAGACGTGGCGCTGGTCCGTGACCTCCTGTTCACCAGCTGGATCACACTGCTCGACTTCGGTCTCCAACTCGTCGGCCTCGTTGTGATCATGGCGATCCTCGATCCTCCGGTGGTCGCGGCATTGGCGGGGCCGCTCCTGTACCTGTGGGTGACGAGTCGCGAGTCCGCCCGGGAGATGAAGGCAGCGGTTCGGCTCCAGCGCAAGAGTCAGGGCGCGGCCGCGGCCATGGCCGCCGAAACGCTGAGCCAGATCAGGGTGATCAAGGCCTATGGCGCAGAGGATCTGGCCGTCTCCACGTTCAACGAGACGTCTGTGAAGGAGGAAGGCGAAGGCTTTCGGGCGGCCCGAATCGGCGCCGACATCGAACGACGGATGGAAGGTTTGGCGGGATGGGGGTCCGGGATCGTACTGGCGGTGGGTGGTCTCCGGGTATTGGCAGGCGCCATCACCGTCGGTGATCTCGTTGTCCTGGTCTCCTACGGCAAGTCGCTGTTCAAGCCGCTGCGGAAGCTCTCGGCAGAGATCGCCCGCTTGGCCAAGGCCGCTGCCGTCACCGAAAGGATCCTCGACATACTCGACCGTGAACCCGAGGATCCTCGGCTTGGCGCCGGTGTGTCCTCGTTCCGCGGCGAGATCGAGTTCAGGGACGTGCAGTACGGCTACTCCCCGCATCGCCGAGTGCTCGATGGTGCGAGCCTCGTGATACCGGAGGGCAGACTGGTGGCACTGGTGGGAGCCAACGGTGAAGGGAAGTCGACGGTGCTGTCGCTGCTCCTGCGCCTGTTCGAGCCGGAGGGTGGCCAGATTTCCATCGACGGCCGGTCGATCGCAGAGTTCCGGCTGGACGAGTACCGGCGCAGGATGGCCTACGTACCCCAGGACCTGCGGCTCTTCGCCGGTTCGGTCGCCGACAACATCCGATTCGGGAAACCCGACGCAACCGACGTCGAGATCTCGGCCGCAGTGGGAGCCGCCCATTTCGCCGACGTGGTCGGCCGGCTGTGCGGCGGCATGGCCACCGAGCTGGGGGAGGGGGGTGCGACCCTGTCGGGTGGCGAGGCGCGCCGACTCATGCTCGCTCGCGCCGCCGCCCGTCAGGCCGATGTTCTGCTGCTCGACGAGCCCTTTGCGGGCCTCGATCCGGAATCTCGGCCCGCTGTCGCCCGGTCGATTCGTGGCATCGCAGCAGGAAGGACCACCATCGTGGTGGCGCACGGGGACCTGGATGACCTGGATCCCGACATGGTGGTACGGCTACGAGACGGCAAGCTGGAGGCCTACCAACCTCTCCTCGCCACGGGTCTGTGATGGACACCTCCTGGCACGTCCTGTATCCGCACCCACGGTTCCCGTGGGCGGGTGTGGGGCCTTCCGGCGCCCTGTTCTACGACCCGCGCAGCCGGACGGCGGAGCTCGCCGATCCGACGATCGACCCCGCACTCCTGGGGCTCGCCCCCGTCCTCGCCTCGGGCGACCTGATCTCCTACCGGCCGGGTAGGAGGGCCGTGCTCGCCCGCAAAGACAGCTACGTGAAGGTGGTACCGCCGCGGAAGCTGGCCGGCCTCGTCGCACGACACGAATCGTTCTCGAAAGCCGCGCTGGGCGCCGGCTTCCGGGTGCCTGAGATCCTCTGGGTGGATCACGATGTCGGGGCGGTCGCGTTCGAGGCCATCGATGTCCCACCCTTGCGAGGTCGGTGGTGGCGATCGGGCGCACGCTCGCTGCTCCGGGTTGGGTACCTGCTCGGGCGGCTGGCGGAGGGCCCGGTGCCGGAGGATCTGCCGGAGCGTGCTGTCGACAACGCGTCCTGGTGGTTGCAGACCGTCCGCGACTGGGATCCCATTCCGACGATCGAAACGTTGCGGCGTATCGAAGCCATCTTCGAAGTCGAGGTGGAGTGGGGTCCGCCCGCCGCCGTCCACGGCGACCTCCACGACGGCAACCTGTTGTGGGACGGTGAGACGGCGGCCCTGATCGATTTGGATGTGGCTTCGATCGGCGGCGCCTGGACCGACCTGGTCTCGCTGCTCGCTCATGTGGAGCTGAGATCAGCGCATGAGGGAGCCGTGGCGACTCACCGAGACGCGCTGGCCGGGACCCTGGTCGAGGGCTTCACCGGGGTGCACGCCGGTGTAGACCTGGCTCCGGCAGTGGCGCGTGAACTGGCGCGCCTCGTCTGCGTGTACCGGTTCCGCCGTCCCGAGCACAGGCACAGCGATGTACTGCTGGACCGGTGTGAGGCATTGCTCGGAGGTGGGGGGTGGTGGTCGTGAACCCGGTCACTGCGCTCGCGGGGCTACGGCGGGCAATGCACGGTGGGGCGCTGGCCGGGGCACTGACTCCGTTGCTGGGGGACATCCATCGAGTCGACTGGTTGCGGCTGGTCGACACCGACCGGGGATTCTCGGCCGAGGTGAACGCCGGGACCCAGGCGGGTCCGCGGCTGGTGACGTTGGAGTTCGTCGATGAGGACGTCGAGGAGCGCGCCGCGATGGTGCGACGGCGCCTCGCCAAGCCCTCGCGAGCACAGCTGGTCGACCCCGACCAGGTGATCGCGTCTCGAGACCTGTCGATGGTGGCGTCCCAAGCGGGGCTCGATGTTCGTCTCATGGGCCTCGACTTGTTTCACGATCCCGATAGGCGGACGGAGATGCTCGGGGATCTCGTGGGTGAGCCGTCCACCACCCAACTGCTGGCCCATCGCCTCGGAAAGCGCGCCGTGTTCCGGGTCACGGGCCCAGGCGGATCGGTGATCGTGAAGGTCGTCAAGCACCGGAGCCCACTCAACGACCAGGTCAAGAACCTCGCTGCGTTGCTCGACGGCAGGGTCTCCGTGCCCCGGATCATTCGATCGTTCCCCGAGCGCAACGCACTCGTATGGGAAGACCTCGGTGCGGCCCGACTGGACCTCGACGACCCCGCTGTCACACGGCGGGTAGCCCGGCTCACGAGAGCTCTTCATGAATCCTCGATCATCGGCGTGGGCATCCACTCGGTCCGAGACGAGTGCCAGGTGATCGAACGCCACACGAATCTGGCGTCCGCGGTGAGGCCTGAGAGCGAAGACGCCATTCGCAGGCTGGGAGCCGACGCCCTTGCGGTTCTGACCGGGATGCCTTCGACGATGCCGAGGCTCGTCCACCGCGACCTTCACCCCGGTCAGGTGGCTTCCAGGGGCTCGGACATGGTTCTCATCGACCTGGACACCGTCACGATGGGCGATCCGGCCATGGACGTGGGCAACCTCGCCGCGCACCTCGGTGGCGACACCGCTGAACGCCTCGTGGAGGAATACGCGTCGGAGCGGGCGGTTGTAGAGCGGGTGGTGGGGTGGCGGAGGGTCTCGACACGCCGGCTGGAGCTGCAGAGTCTCGCTCTCGGCCTCTCCACGGAGTCGCCGTGATCGACCCCGCGATCCCGGGGCTCGAGCGGGCCCTCGACCGTGACTACGTAGGCGCCTGCGTCGAAAGGGTTCTGGGTCTCGAATCCGGGTGGACCGTGATCGGCTGCGAGTTCGAAAAGGTGAGATACCGTCGCGGACAGCGTGCCCTGGTCCAGTTCCGGGTGACCGGGAGGGGAGAAGAAGAGCGCCAGTGGCTGGTCGCCGGATCCCTGCATTCGGGCAAGGACGGACGGGGGGTGGCTGCAAAGCTGGCGCGCCTTGCGATCGCACCCGCCCCCGGGCTTCGCAGCATGCAGGGCTTCGACCCGGGTACCGAGATGGTGCTGTCGGTGTTTCCGGCCGATCGGGGATTGCCGGGACTCGTCGAGTTCGCCAAAGGCAGGCGCGTGCTCGGCTTCCGCCCCGAAGAGGCCTCTGTCGCCCGGTACCGGATCGGGCTCTCGGCGACCCTCGAGGTGCCCGCAGGTTTCCTCAAGTTCCACCCTTCGGGCGGCGCGCGACGCAGTCACAGCGTTGGGTTGGATTTGAGCCGAATCGCCGGTGTTGATGTTCGTCTCGCCACGCCGGACAGGCTGGACGCCACCGTCGAGGCGACGTTCGTACGCCGGTCTCCGGGGACCCCGCTCGACCAGAGCGGCCGGGCGATCGAGGCCGCTGCTGGCGCACTCGCTGTCCTCCATCGGGCCCGATGGGATGTGGGAGTGCCACGCCGGGAGCGTCCCCGCCGGCGCGCCCATCGGGCCGCCTCCTGGATTCGGACGGTCTTGCCCCCGGCGTCGGGTCTGCTGGCGGAGATCATGAGCCGGCCGGATCCCCCCGGGCCGTCGTCGGTCGTGCACGGCGATCTGAAACCGGAGCACGTTCTGGTCGCGCCGGACGGTTCCGTGACGTTCATCGATCTCGACTCGGCCGGGGTGGGGCGACCACTGTCGGACATCGCATCGCTCTACACGCGGATCGAAGACGAGGGAGCGCGGGCCGCTCTCATCGAGTCGTATGACCGGTCTGCCGGCCCGGTCGACTGGTCGGGGTTTGCGACCGAGGTAGGTCTCGCGTCCGTGAGTTGGGCCTTGTTTCACGCCCAACGACGCCGGGGAGGATGGCAGGACGCCGTGCTCTCGACGCTCGAGCTCAGTCGCCAGGTCTCTTGACCGGGCTCCTCAGACGAACCCCTTCCGCCACGGTCGCAGGATCCGCTCCTCGGTGAATCCGAGCGCCGAATACAGCGACCGGGCGGCCCGGTTGGTCTCGAGGACGGTCAGATTGATGGAGGTGCAGCCGGACTCGCGGAGGGCGTGGACGGCTGCGACGATGAGGCTCCTACCGATCCCACGTCCCCGCGACTCGGGTGCGACACCGACGAAGTCGATGTACCCCTCCCCGTCGGCCTGGCGTTCGGCCGCGATGTAACCGGTCGGCGCTCCGGGGGGGCCGGCGGCCAGCAGGACGTCGTGATGTTTGCCGCTCACCAGGAGAGATCCGGGCGTGTGCGTGCCAGGGAAGACCAGATCGTGCAGGGCGGTGACACCCTCGGTGTCGTCGGCCGTGAGCGGTCGCACCGGCGATTCGGCGGGTGGAGGGGCGCGGTCCGGGCCGAGGGTGAGCACCGCAGCCGCCTCAGATCGGATGAACCCGTGGCGGTCCGCAAAACCCGGCATCCAATCGTGGCGGTCGTCGGCGGCGATCTCTTCCTGGGTGACATGGGTGGGAAGGTGTTCGTGCGCTTCCGTGTAGAGGACGGAGGCAATGTCAGCGTCTCTGGCGAACGGTCCGTGCCACCAGACGCGCGGGGGAGTGGTGTCCCACTCTGCGGCGAGGAAGCCGATCAGGCTCGAGCCCTGCCAGGCGCCCACAGCCTCGCTCACACCGTTGGGTTCGAGGCCGGTCAAGTCTTCCCGGATGCCGTCCGGTGTGCAGCTCAGATAGCCGATGTGGTGTCCGGGGTCGAGCTGCCATCGTGCAACTGTCGCAACGACGATGTCTAGGTCGTCATCGGTCACCGATCGCACGTGCATTCCGGTGACCATACCGAGAATCGGGAACGGAAGCGGCCGGCTGTTGCTTCGGTGCGCTGAGCGATTCGTTGGCCGGTGAGGCTGATCGGACAATCCTGTTTCGGGGAGCGGTGATCGCCGTGACCCCGATCGGAGCGTACTTCTCGGTGGGTCAAATCGCCGGTGGGTGTGGACCGCCTCCGTGCCCGGTCTCTCCTCGTTAGTCCCACGCATCCAGGGTTGTGAGCACGTCTTCGAGTGACCAACAGATGGCTCCGCCGGCGAGGATGGCGCCGGCCACGAAGAAGTTGAGTCCACCGTTTGGGGAGCCGGCATCCTGGCGGCGCGTGAGGCGCCAGTCGGTCGCCAGGCCCACGATCCCCTTGTACCGCTGCGGGTCGGCTCGAACCAATTCGGCGAACAGTCCTATCTCGCACGCGGTGCCGTCGTCCACGGACGGACCGTCCAGGACCGCAACAACAGCGTCGGACTGGCGGAGCCCTTCGGAGTCCGTCGCGTAGATGGTCTCTGCAGTCATCGGGTCGATCGTTTGGAGGTGCGGCACGAAACACTCGTGTCCGGCCTCCTCGAGCCGGCCCGCTAGCCATTCGAGGTGATCCCGCTCCGCAGTAGTGAACAGCGAACCGGCGAGATAGATCTTCATCGGACCATGAAACCACGTGGGGTGGGCCGGACTCCGACCCACCCCACGTGCTCGTCGATCAGGGCAGTTGCGTGATTCGGTTCTGGGGACCGGGGTCCACGGTGCCTTGGGCCTGGAAGTAGTCCTCGAGTGCGTCGAGGTCCACGTCACCGCCCAGGTTGTCGGTTCCCTGGACCAGGACGGCGAAGTTGTCGCCACCCGATGCCAGGAAGCTGTTGACGGTCACCCGGTAGGTGCCGTTCGGGTCGATCGGCACGCCGTTGATCATGATCGACGCGATGTCGACCTTGCTGCCGGTCGGCGCCGAGGCGCTCCACGCGTAGGTGAACCCTTGGGACACCTGGAGCATGCGACTCGCCCCTGGGGTCGGATTGTCGAACTGCTGCTCGAGCAGGGTGTCGATCTGGGCCCCCGTGAGAGTCATCGTCACCAGGCTGTTGCCGAATGGTTGCACGGTGAACGATTCTCCGTACGTGACTTCACCGTCGGCCTCCGTTCCGCTCGCCAGGTAGGTCAGGTCGGCCCGAATGCCACCCGGGTTCATGAACGCTGCCACCGCTTCGCCGAATCCGGCGGGCGCAGTCGCCGCCAGTTGAGCGTCGGCGATGACATCACCGAGCGCCGACTCACCGGCCGCGTTCTGCGTCCGGGTGATGTCGGCGCTGATCACACCGATCACCCTGTTGGCCAGCGGCGCGGACAAGGCTGCATACACCGACACGAAATCGGCGATGTCCTGGGCCGGGGTGATGGCAGCCCGGTCGGTGGCAACATTGTTGATCGACTTGACCGTCATCTCCTTCGTGACCCGGTTGAGTTCTACGTCGATGTCGGTGAACACCCGGCTGATCGACCTCGCGCTGGTCACCGGTCGTCCGTCGATGATGCAGTTGTAGTTCTGGTGCGTGTGGCCCGTGATGAAGAGATCAACCTCGTCGGAGGTCCGCTCGACGATGTCGACGATCGGTCCGCTGATGCCGTTGCAGTCGTTCGCCCCGCCTGGAAGCGTTTGAACGCCGCCTTCGTGGACGAGCACGACGATCGCTTCGATGTTGATCTTCTTGAGCTTGTCGACCAGGGCGTTGACGGTGTCGGCCTCGTCGAGGAAGTCGTACCCGGCGACGCCGCTGGGCGTGACAATCGTCGGCGTTCCTTCGAGAGTCATGCCGATGTAGGCAACGCGCACACCCTGGTAGTTCTTGATCGTGTACGGCGGGAACAGCGTCTTGCCAGTGGTCTCCGACACCACATTGGCTGCCAGGAACTGGAAGTCAGCGCCCGGGAAGGGGGTTCCGTCCAGATCGCCGTCGACCGGGTGCGGTCCACCGTTCTGCATGCGCAGGAGCTCGTCCGTGCCCTCATCGAACTCGTGGTTGCCGACGGCATTGATGTCGAGGCCGATCATGTTCATGGCCTCGATCGTCGGTTCGTCATGGAACAACGCCGAGATGAGCGGGCTGGCGCCGATGAGGTCACCGGCGGACACGATGGTGGTGTTCGGGTTCGTTACTTCGGCCGCTCGGAGATACGCACCCAGGGCGTCCGCACCGCCCAAGGTGCCGACAGGTGTGAGCTGACCATGGAAGTCGTTGATAGCGAGAATCTGGAGTTGGACCGGTTGGCTCTGTTCCGCACCTCGGCTCGCACCGGCGGGTAGTGCCATCATCGCCAGCAGGCTGACGCCCAATACGGTGCCCAGAAGCAGTCGAAGACGATGCTTCATTCGTTCCTCCCTGTTGAAGTCCCCAGTGCGGTGTCTCCGCACCCCTGAACTATCGCACCTGTGGGCGGCGCGCGATGCCGAAACATGGGGGCAGTATGTCACTATCATTACGTCACAGTGACGTATTTGGGCAACGCCAGGAGGTGTCGGTGGTGCGGGGGACGGTTCGTGGCATCCGCCGGTCCAGGCCGGCCCCAGGTCTACTGCCGACCTTCGCATCGTCAGCGAGCCTATGAGGCGCGGCGCCTGGCGGCCGAGCACCGCCTGTCAGAAGATGATGTGCTCGTGAGTCGACACTCGTTCGAGCAGGTCCGGGACGTGCTGTACCGGATCGAGTCGGCGCTGCAAGACGTCGATGCGGATCTCGCCTCGGGTGCCAATCCGGATGAATACCGACGAGCGCTGTGGCATCTCTACGAAGCTGCCGCCGACGCCCGCGTCCTCGCCTTGGAACCGAAAGCCATCGGCGAAACCTGATCGGTTTTCACGCACGAACGGCAGCACATTGCTGCCGTTCGTGCGTCAAAAAGGACGTTCGGGGCCCTCCTTGGGCGAGAGTTTGGCCGTATCGTGCATAACCGACATTATGCACGATAAACCCAGCATCTCCCCATGCGTGGCGATAAGCTGATCGAGATGCGACGAACGCCGATCGCGGTGTGGCTCCTTCTCGCTTTGCTCACCGTCGCCTGCTCACCCGAGATGTCGGATCTGACGCCTCGTGAGGCAGCCGAGCGACTCGCTCGTGATCTCGGAGCGCAACTCGACGGCCACCCCATTCTGGAAGAAATTGCGGGGTCGCAGTCGGTGATTGATCCGTGGATTGCGTTCAACGAGGAGGCCGGCAAGACGGGTATCTCGTCGCTGTCAGGCAACTCGGTCGAGGTTCCGCTCGACTACTGGGACGGAACGCTGTGGGTGCTGCTCTCGTTCTCGGATGTCGGCGACGGATATTGTCTGGCGGTGGCTGACGAATGGAGCGGGAGTCCGATTGCCTGGTGGGTCAAGCCGAGCTCCAGCACAACGGGATCGCTTGCAGGCGAAAGCGCCTGCTCATCCATCGCTGGTGGCTGACGGCGTCAGGTTTCCTCTCCTCGACCGCGGTGCCAACGAAACGACGATCGATGCACCGCAAAATCTCGACAATCTGCTTGCAGT
>Ga0224505_10000632_pt1 | contig 23789 bp, 15 predicted proteins | sample SF_Jan12_sed_USG_FD_169102 | JGI IMG/M metagenome (GOLD analysis project Ga0224505, IMG submission 169102) | Sediment microbial communities from San Francisco Bay, California, United States - SF_Jan12_sed_USGS_4_1 | ecosystem: Environmental > Aquatic > Marine > Sediment | place: USA: California... | reverse complement strand
CAGGGGCCGTGGCCACCTGTTCGGTCGGGTTCGGCTCTCGGGGGAGGTCCACCGCTCCAGTGGCGACCGCGGCGCCGACGCCGACCGCGCCGACCATCGCGGTTTGCAGAGCAGCCGGCGCGCTCTGGAATGCGGTGCCGATGTTGGCCAGCCAGGCGAAACGGCCGGCGAAGGGGTGCAGCCGGCCGATGGAGACGGCCAGGAAGGCCCGCACCACGTCGGGATCGAACTGCGAGCCCGCGCAGCGCACCAGCTCCTTTCGACCCTCGTCGGCGCTGGCGGCCGTCTTGTACGATCGGGACGAGGTGATCACGTCGTAGGTGTCGGCCACCGCCACGATCCGCCCGGCCAGGCTGATCTGGGTGCCGGCCAGGCCCAAGGGGTACCCGGCGCCGTCCCAGCGTTCGTGGTGCTGGCTGGCGGCCAGCCGCCAGTCACCCAGCCAGTTCTCCAGCGGCTCCACCAGCTGGGCGCCGATCTCGGGGTGGAGCTTGACGGTCTGCCACTCGGTGTCGTCGAGACGGTCGGCCTTGGAGAGGATGGGAGCGGGTACGGCCAACTTGCCGATGTCGTGGCACAGGGCAGCCCAGTGCAGGAGCTCGCGATCGGCCGCCGGCAGGTCCAGCTCCTCGCCGATGAGGTCGGTGTAGGCCCGCACCCGCTCGGTGTGGCCGCGGGTGAGGCGCTCGTGCTTGCCCAGTGCGTTGACCAGCACCAACAGCTGCGAGGCCGCCTCGGCCGAGTCGCTGCTGAGACCCTGGAGGCGGAGGTGCTCCACCTCCTGTTCGAGCTGGCGCACCGTTCCCGAGCGCAGAGCGACGCCGAAGCGCGATGGCGCGTGGTCGGGGAACACCAGCGACATGCCGAGCAGGTTGGCGAGCGGTACGAAGCGGCGGGTGATCCGCTCGGTGACGACGGCGACGGAGAAGCCGAGCGTGCCGAGCTGCAGCAGGAAGAGTGCCAGGCCCACATGGCCGGCCGGCCGATACAGGTGAGGACTGGCGATCCACGTCACCACCAGCGACACGACAGCCGGCGACACGACGATGGCCACCCGTAGGGCGCGCGCCACCATGGGTCGGGACGACCAGGAGCGGTCGACCGACGATTGCTCTGCGCCCCGTGTCGGGCCGGCGGTCATGGTGCATGGATCGGCACCACGCGAGCCAAACTTCAGGAAAGGGGTCCGAATGCCCCAGGCCCGCGTCTGCCCGCGAGCCGCTCACCACATGGTCGTGCGGTGCGGCCGATGACGAACCGTCACCCGACCGAATCGCCACGGGTGGCGTCAGTTGGTCTTCTTCATCTGTTCGAGGTTGATCATCACCGGGTAGCCGCCCACCGTCATGGCGTTGCCGTGACCGGTCTGGTGTATGTCGAAAACCGACTGGAGGGCCGTGTAGAACCCCTGGACGTCCATCGTCTGGTTGACCGCCCGCTTGGCCTGGGCCAGCGCGAACGGATGCATCTCGGCGATCTGATGGGCCAGCTTCAGGGTCTCGTCCACCAGGTCATCGAGAGGAACCACCCGGTTCACCATGCCCAGCTGCTCGGCCTCGGTGGCGGAGAAGTTGCGGGCCGTGAAGAGCATCTCCTTGGCCTTGCGGGGTCCCACCTCCCAGGTGTGGCCGTGGTATTCCACGCCGCCGATGCCCATCCGGACGACCGGGTCGGAGAAGCGGGCGTTGTCGGCCGCGATGATGAGGTCACAGGGCCAACACAGCATCAGTCCCCCGGCGATGCAGGCGCCCTGGACGGCCGCGATCGACGGCTTGGGCACGTCGCGCCATTTGCGGGAGTACCCCAGGTAGTGGATGGTCTCCCACTCGTAGATGGCCTGGAGTCCCCGCTCCTTCCAGTCGACCTGGGTGCCGGGGTTGTCGCCCGTGGCCTTGCCGTCGTCGCCGACGGCCTGGTCGGTGACCGAGATGTCGTGGCCCGACGAGAAGTGCTTGCCGTTGGCCTTCAGCACGATCACCCGTACATCACGGTCGGCCGCCGCCATCGACCAGGCCTCGTCCATCTCATCGAGGGACTGTTGATCGACCGCGTTGGCTTTCTCGGCCCGGTCCAGGGTGATGATCCCCACCGGTCCGTCGACCTCATAGATGATGTGTTCCACGGCTCTCCCCGGGCAGTCGGCCCTCGTTCGGTTCCGGTCCCAGCCTCCCCCATCGCTCGGGTGGCAGCAAGATGCCGCTTATGGTGGACACCGGCCAGACTGGAGCCCATGAAGGACGAGGCCACCGCGCTGGCGCGGGAGACGTCGGAAACCGTTGACGAGGTGCTGCCCGGAGGGGTCGCCAATGCCGGCGCAGTGGTGCGCTCCGGCGACCATGTGCTGCGTCCGTCCAACCACCACTCGCCATCGGTCCATCGATTCCTCGGCTGGCTCCGTGAGCAGGGCTTCGACGGAGCGTCCTGTCCGGTGGGCATCGACCCCGACGGCCGAGAGCGGTTGGAGTTCATCGAGGGTGACGTCCCCATTCCGCCGTACCCCGCCTGGGCCCAGACCGACGAGGCCTTGGCCTCGGCGGCGTTACTGGTCCGCCGGCTCCACGACGTATCGGCGGCGTACGACACGAACGGCTCGTCGTGGAACCACGACCTGGCCGATCCGCAGGGTGGGCCGGTGATGGGCCACAACGACATCTGCCTGGAGAACGTGGTCTTCCGGGACGGCGTGGCCGTGGGCTTGCTCGACTTCGACTACGCCGCCCCGGCCCGGCGGACCTACGACCTGGCTCAGTTCGCCCGGATGTGCGTGCCCGTGGACGACGACGTCAACGCGGCCCGTCTGGGCTGGTCGCCGGCCTCGCGCCCGTCCCGGCTTCGCTTGGTGGCCGACGCCCACGACCTGGACCGGGCCGAACGGGCAGAGCTCCTCGCCTTCGTCGATGCCTCGATCCGGGCTGCGGGTGGGTTCGTGCGCCGCCGGGTCGAGGCCGGCGCCCCCGGCTTCGTGGCCATGTGGAACGACATGGGCGGCCAGGAGCGCTTCGATCGGCGCGCTCGATGGTGGGATGACCAGGCTGATGAGTTCGCGGTTGCTCTGCGATGATCGGGCCGGTCAGTCGAACGCAGGGATCTCGATCTCGCCCTCGCCGTTGGTGAGGCCGCCGAAATAGGCGGCCAACCACACCGTCATGCCGGCCGAGGCGAGGGCCGACCGCCGAGCCGCGTCCGCGTCGCCATTGGCGTGCGCGTCGACCGCGGTGAGCGCCGTCGCCTGCACGGTCTCGAGATAGGACGAGCTCACGTCCAGCAGCTGGTCGTAACTGGCTTGGGAGAAGCCCTGGACCGACAGCCCGCCGTCCCAAACCGATCGGCCCCGAGGGATGGCCGCCTGCTGCACGGGCAGTAGCTCGTCGCGCAGGTCGGGGTCGAGCTCGGCATTGATGGCGGCCTGCACGTCGGCCAGGTCGCGTAGCGCGGTGAGCCGCTCGGTGATGTAGGCGCAGTCGAACAGCCCGTCGGTGCAGGTGATCTCGTACTCGGGCGACGCCTCGACGCCCTCTGGCGGCTTCTCCAGGATCTGGAGCAGGTAGCCCTGGTTGTACCCGAAGTTGTCGGCGTGGCCCCGGATCGGGTCGGCCTCGGGATCTTCGGCCGGGGTGTCGAACAGGCTGTCGTAGGCGTAGGCGACGGCAGCCTCGTCGTCGGTGCCGGTCCACACGTCGAGCGCGGCCTCGGCCCGTGCCTGGACGGGAGCGAAGGCCTCTGCCGTGGGGGGATCGGAGAACCCGACCACCAACGCGTCGGGCTGGGCCTCGGCGATCTCCCCCCGCAGCCAGCGGCCGCCGAAGTAGCCCGAGAGGTGCAGGAGCCACAGGTAGGTGGAAGGTTCGAAGTCGGCGCCGGCCGTGAGCAGCCGGTCGAACACGTCGACCGGGACGTATCCGAACAGGAATCGCTCCATCTCGGGCACGCCCCCCGTGTCGAGGTAGCGGGCGGCCATGGCATCGAGGGCGTCCTGGTCTTCGGCGAGGAGGTCGCCGAACAGCGGATACTCGGGCAACACGACGGACACGGGCGCTCCTGCGGTGCTGGTACCGACGACCGACGACGGCGTGGTCTCCGTCGTCGGGGTCGCGGTGTCGGGTTCGGTGGTCAGGCTGACGGTCGGTGCGGATGTGGAAGGGCCCGATGTCGCGTCGCCACTGCTGGATCCGCACGCCGCAGCGAGCAGTCCCACGACGACGAGTACGGCCAGATGTCGCTTGTTCATCGCATACCTCCGATCCAGTCTGGCCGATGGCGACGCACGTTGCCGATCTCGTGCGTCGTGCCGACAACGGGTACCGTCCTGGCGCGTCGAGAGCAGGGGGAGAACCGACATGACCATCGACTTCAGCATTGAGCCCGAGTTCCAGGATCAGCTCGACTGGATCACCACGTTCGTCAGGGACGAGGTCGAACCCCTCGATCTGTACTTCCGCGGCCGGGTCTCGCCCTTCGACAAGCGCAACGAGGAGCTCAGGGGTCTCATCAAGCCGCTCCAGCAGCAGGTGCAGGATCGGGATCTGTGGGCCTGCCACATCGGGCCCGACCTCGGCGGCAAGGGGTATGGCCAGGTGAAGTTGGCCTTGATGAACGAGATCCTGGGCCGGAGTTCGTTCGCCCCCTCGGTGTTCGGCTGCCAGGCCCCGGACTCCGGAAACGCCGAGATCCTGGCCCACTACGGCACCGACGCGCAGAAGGCGGCGTACCTGCAGCCGCTGCTCGACGGGGAGATATCCTCGACCTACTCCATGACCGAGCCCCAGGCGGGGGCCGATCCCAGCGAGTTCACCTGCCAGGCTCATCGCGACGGAAATGAATGGGTCATCAGCGGCGAGAAGTGGTTCGCCTCCAACTACTGCTTCGCGTCGTTCCTGATCGTGATGGTCATCACCAACCCCGACGTACCCGTGTACAAGGGATCGTCGATGATCCTGGTGCCGGCGGACGCGTCGGGCCTGGAGGTGGTGTCGGACGTGGGCATCGGCGGCGAACCACTCGGTACCGGCCACCACGCCTATCTGCGCTTCAACGACGTGCGGGTCCCGGCCGAGAACCTGCTGGGCGACGAGGGCAGCGGCTTCAAGATCGCCCAGACCCGGCTGGGCGGCGGCCGCGTGCACCACGGTATGCGCACGGTCGGGGTAGCCCAGAAGGCCTTGGACATGATGTGCGAGCGGGTGCTGTCGCGGCGGACCAAGGGCTCGCTCATCGCCGAGAAGCAGTCGATGCAGCACATGATCGCCGATTCGTGGGTGCAGCTCCAGCAGTTCCGACTCCAGGTGCTGCACTGCGCCTGGCTGATCGACGAGACCGGTGACTACGCCCGTATCCGCCAGCACATCGCCGGGGTCAAGGTGGCCACCCCCAAGGTGTACATCGACGTGGTCTACCGGGCCATGCACGCCCACGGGTCCCTGGGCGTCTCCAATCAGATGCCGCTGATCGGCATGTGGATGGGGGCGCCGGTGATGGGCATCGCCGACGGCCCCACCGAGGTCCACAAGGACACCATCGCCAAGACCGTTCTGAAGGGCTACCAGCCCTACGACGGCCTGTTCCCCAACGAGTACCTGCCGCACCGCATGGAAGAGGCGCGCACGTTCATCGAGGCCCGCCTGGAGCACGAGGTCGGCAACCAGTAACCGACCCACGCCACGGGCGTCGGCTCGCTGGGCATCCCACCGCGAAGGTGGCACACTCGGCCCCACCGGGCGACGACCGGACGGGACGGGAGGGCGAGATCGAATCCGTATTGCTCTCGATCGTGATCCCGTCCCATCAGCGACGGGACTCCCTGCGTCGGTTGCTCGACAGCGTGAGCTCGTGCGGCGCCGAGACCAACGGGTCGCTCGAGGTCGTCGTGGTCCTCGATGGGTCGACGGACGGCTCGGCGCAGATGCTCCGAGAAGCAGACGCGGACTTCCCCCTCCGGTGGAAGTGGCAGGAGCACGCCGGTCAGGCAGCAGCACGCAACGCCGGCGTGTCGATGGCCGCGGGGCGACTCATCTGGCTGCTCGACGACGACAACACGGTGGTGGCCGGATCGATCACCGCCCACCTGCGGTTCCACGAGGCAACGGGCAGCTCGGCGGTGCTCCTCGGGCCGCAGCTGGAATCCGGTCCCGACGGCGAAGTCCTGGATTGGATGGTTCGACGAATCGACCGGCTCACCGTTGCGGAGGCGGTGACATCGCCGTTCGACTTCTGGTCCGGGAATGCGAGCCTGCCCCGTGATGTGCTGCGGGCGGCCGGTGGGTTCGACGACACGTTCGTCGGCTGGGGTGAGGAGGACGTCGAGTTGGGCTTCCGGTTGCGCGATGCCGGGGTTCCCGTGCGATTCGATCCGGCTGCGGCCGTCAGGCATCACCGCACGCGCCGGCCCCGAACCGAGATCCGTGAACAACGCGAGCGCGGTCGCAACCTGGTCAGATTGTGCGCGCGACACCCCGAGGCTCTCCATCGCAGTTTCCACGCTGCTCGTCCGGTTCGCTTCCTTCACCGCCACGGGATCCGACGACCGCTCGTCTACGGCTGCATCGCGTCGGTGGCGGGACTGCTCTTGGCGGTCGACCGTGTGGGGACGGCGCGACATCGCCGCCGACTCCTGGCGCTGGGTCGGTCGGCTTCCAGGTTGGCCGGCGTGCTGGAGGCAGGAGGCTCGGTCGCGCTGGAACGAGCCGTCGCCGAGTCACCCCGTCCCGTGGACGCTGACACCGATGTGCCCGGTGAGCACCCTTCACTGCGAACAGAGCTGCAGCGGCACGGAATGGTTGCCGAATGCCTTCCCATTGCCGACCGGTCCGTCCTCGCGCCCCTGATGCAGGACGCAACCCGTTTCGAGGCCGAAGTGGCCCGCCTGCGGGCCCGCGGCGCGCACCGGGTGCCGTACGCATTCACCCCCGCCATCCGTGCTGCGGCCAGCGATGCCAACATCATCGCGGCAGTGACCGCGGCATTGGGCGACCGGGATTGGGTGGCGTGGGGGCCCAACATCACGGTGGGTACGCCCAACGACGCCCACGAGTGGCACAACGACATCGAGAGTGCCTACTGGCCGACGATCACGGTGGCACTGGGTGTGAAGGGTTGCGACCCGGCCAACGCCACGAAGTACGTCCCGGGATCGCACCGCCTGAGGAGAGGACCGAGGGTCTCGGGCGATGTCCGAAGCGATGAGCGGGTGTTGGCTGCGGCGCGCCTTCTCGATCCACGCTGCGATTCGATCGCCCGTTTCGACGGCTTCGGTGACGGTCGCTTCTGTCTCTTCGATGCCAAGGGATGGCACCGCGGCGACGCGGACGCAGCCTCGGATCGGGTGGTGCTGTTCCTGCACTATCAGCGGGCCGGTGACCGACGGATCCCGTACATGCGTGACCACACCACCAACGCCTGGTTCGGTCAGGCCGCGCCGTACATGGTGGCGCCGTCGGCAGGCTCGACCTACGAGCGAGCGGTGCACGGGCCACCATCCAGATCGCGTTCGATGACCGTCGCTACGAAGCGCTGGGTGCATCGGTTCGCGCCATCCTGGCTCGCTCGGTCCGGAGCGCGCGACCGGTGAGACAGCCCCCCCGACTCACGAGCGCGTCGCCGCACCAACCAGGCGGCCTTGCCCATCGGCGTGCGCTCGAACCTGGTGCCGAGCGGACCTCCAGCGTTTCGACGCCAGGCACGCCACCACGCCTGGGCGACACGGCGCCACCGAGGTCCACGGGGACATCATCGCCGAGCGGGCGGGATCGAGCTCGGACGCCGGAACCGCGTCAGGGGCAGGTGAGGTCGGCCACCACGCCCGCGTGATCGGACGGCCACACGACACCATCCACCGGCTCGGGCGACGGCGTGTTGGCCCACAGGCCCGTGGGGGTGCCGTCGCCGTCGGCATCGTCGGCGCCATCGACGGCGGGACCACAGGTGCTGCGCACCAGAATGAAGTCGATGCGGCTCTCGAATCGCTGGTCCGGATCATCCAGGCCGTCCAGGTCGCTGTCGCTGCCGATGCCCGATGTGCACCACTCCCCCGTCGCCGGGTCGCACTCGGGCAGATCGGCCAGAGTGAACACATCGACGAAACCCTCATCGGTGAGTGTCTGCAGCCGGGGATCGTCGATGGTCTTGTTGAGATCGCCGATCACCAGCGTCACGCCGGTCGGATCGGCGTTCTGGTCGAGGAAGGCCAGGGTCTCCGCGGCATGACAGGTGCCCATCTCCACTCCCACCTCGCAGAAGTCGCTGCACAGCTCCGAGCCATCGCAGTCGGGGTTGAACGCCGAGCTGGCGTAGTGGGTGGCGAAGACATCGATCACCCCGATGTCGGAATCGAGTTGGGCCCAGTGGGCGGACCAGACCGGTCCGCTGAGGGGCACGAAGCGCTCGTCGAGCACCTCCAGGTCGGTGAGGATGATCTCCTGGTCCGGTCCGCCGTGATCCTCACCCAGCATCTCGTACCTCCCGCCACAGAGATCGGTCAGTGTGGCCGGCACCAACGTCCACTGGCGGGCACTGATCTCCTGCAGCGCCACCACATCGGGGCACCCGACCTCGGTCTCGATGCGATCCCACAGCATGGCCAGGCGGGCCGGCGCCGCACATTGATCGGTACCCGGCGCACACGAGTCGGGCAGCTCCAGCCCGTGCAGGAGGTTGATGGTGGCCACCCGCACGTCCCGTGACTCCGTGGCCCCCAGGACGGTGACCGCCGCCGACGTGGTGGTGGCCGGTTCGGTCGCCGTCGGGGCGGGGGCGGCCGAGCTGGTGGTGGACACCGGCGCGGCGTCGTCGGCGCTCGACGAGCAGGCCGCGGCAACCAGGACGAAGGCCAGCGCCATCAGCGCGGGAGACGGCCGCTTCACCACTGGTCCCGCAGGGCCGTCTTGCGGATCTTGCCCATCGGCGTGCGCTCGAAGTCGGCAACGATCCGCAACTCGTCGGGCAACTTGTAGCTGGCCAGATTGCCCACACAGTGAGCGATCAACTCCTCGGGGGCCACATCGGCGTCCGGGGCCAACTGGACACAGCCCACCACCTTCTCGCCCAGCCGGTCGTCGGGAACGCCGAACACGGCACACGCGGCGACGCGCGGGTCGTCGTGGAGCACCCGCTCCACCTCGGCCGGGTACACGTTGGCCCCGCCACGGATGATGAGGTCGTGCTTGCGGTCCTTGATGAACAGATGGCCCTCGTCGTCGAGCACCCCCATGTCACCGGTGTGCAACAGCCCGTCGCGCAACGCGTCGGCGCTGGCCTCGGGCTGGTTCCAGTAACCCAGCATGGGACGGTAGACGTCGGCGAACACTCCGTCGCTCCTTGGACCCACGCAGACCTCTCCCACCTCCCCGATGGGTACCGCTGTCCCGTCCTCGGCGCAAATGACGATGTGCACCTGGGGCAGAGCCTTGCCGCAGGTGCCGGGGACGGGTTCCTCGTTGGGATCCTCGACCGTGACGGCGGTGGGAGCCTCGGTCAGGCCGTAGCCGGTGCCCACGGGGCGGGAGAACCGTTCCTGGTACAGGCGGCGGAAGGCGTCGGGCATGTCGGCCCCGCCCACGCCAATAGCATCGAGAGAGGCCAGCATGTCATCGGACACCTCGGGATGGGTCAAGAGGTCATGCACCATGGCCGGTACGGCGGAGAAGGTGGTGATCGACTCGTCGCGGATCCACTGGGCCATGCCCACGGCGTCGATGCGGTCCATGGCGATCAGACCCTGTTTGCGCTGCCACGCGGTCAGCGGCCCCAGGATGATGAGGTTCAGGATGGTGAGCGGCAGGGGCACGCCGACACGGCCGTGCCAGTCACTTCCCTGGGTGTGCATGCCGACCGCGCCGGGCAGCAACAGGTTGTGATGGGTGTGCACCACGCCCTTGGGGAACCCGGTGGTGCCACTGGTGTAGGCGATGGCGGCGGGGTCCATGCGATCGATGCGCACCGGCGGCGGATCGGCGGTGACGGCCGCCAGCCGGGGGTACCACTCGTCGTGGTCGCCCCCGGGGTCGACGGTGATGAGGTGCTCGAGGTCGGCCAGCTCGTGGAGGTGGAGGCCGACCTGCGCCGTCATCTCGGGATCACCCAGGAACACCTTGGCTCCGGAATCGGCCAGGATGAACCGCTTCTCGGGCGCGGCCAGGGCCCGGTTGACTCCCAGCCACATGGCACCGGCTCGAACCGTGCCCAGGAACGCGACCACGAGGTCGACGTCGTTGGGCAGGGCCATGGCCACCCGATCGCCGGGCGTCACGCCGTGGGCCCGCAGGGCATTGGCCGCCCGGTTGGCTGCCTCGTCGAGGGTGACGCTGGTGTAGCGACCATGGCGTCCGACCAGGATCTCGTGCTCGGGGTGGGTGGCCACCAAATCGTCGAGCACCGCGGCGGCCGAGGTGGGTCCGCCTGCGTACCGCGGCGGGGAAGCCGGCTCGATCAGCCCGTGCGCGACCAGGTCGATCACGGAGCGGTGGCCAGCGCAGCCAGGTTCTGACCCATGATGCGGTCCTGGTCGACCGCCGGGAGGGTCTCGATGCTGTCTCGGAACGACAGCGGCTCGGCCAGCCCCTCGGGGTGTGGGTAGTCGGACCCGAACAGCACCTGACTCGCGCCCAAGGTGTCGACCAGGGCCACGATGTCCTCCTCGTGGTACGGCGAGACGAAGAGCTTCTCGCGCAGGATCTCGCTGGGACGGCCCTTCACGTAGCCACCGGGCCACGGCCCGTTGCGGCCCATGCCCTTCATCTTGTCCATGGCTGCGAGCAGGTACGGCACCCACAGGGAGCCGTTCTCCACGGACATGATCCGGATGTTGGGGAAGCGGCCGAAGAAGTTCCAGAACGTGAGCCCGGAGATCGTCTGCATGATGGGCAGGTCACCGTAGAACGAAGTCCACTGGAAGGCCGACTGCCGATGCGAGGACGGGTTCGCCTCCTCGCCCCAGTGCACGCTGTACAGCTCGTTGAAGCCCGACTCGCTGATGTGGAAGGCCACGGTGAGGCCGGCTTCGTCGACCCGCTCCCAGAACGGGTCGAAGCGGGGATCGGCCGGATTGTGACCGCCCTGTGGCCCGGGCCGGAGGTGCACGAAGCGGGCACCGTGGTCGAGCGCCCACTCCAGCTCGTCCACCGCCGCGTCGACATCGAGCAGGGAGAACAACGGGACGCCGTAGATTCGTCCGTCGGCACCGAAGCCCCACTCCTCGTGGAGCCACCGATTGAAGGCCCGGAGGTTCAGGGCGGTGCGCTCGGCGTCACGGCGGATGCAGTGCTCCACGCACACGCCGAAGGTGGGAAACAGCACGGACGCGTCCACCCCCTGCTGGTCGAGGAGCTCCACCCGTGCCTCGTGGTTCTGGTACGGCGGCAGGTGGCGTGACTCGAGGGCGGTGTTCTCGTCGATGGGCGTCCCCGCCTTCATCTGCTGGAGCATCTCGCGCAGCGAGCCCGGCTTGGCCCCGGTGTCACCGAAGGGATCGGTCAGGAAGGTGAACGGCACGTCGCCGGCCAGCACCGTCGGCTGGCCGTCGTCACCGGTCACCACCCGGATGGCGTCGTCGATCCGGTCGGCGGGCATGTACCGGGTGAAGCAGTCCTCCGGCTCGTAGTAGTGGTTGTCGGCGTCGAAGATCACGGCTGCTCCCTGGGGGTGAGCGATCTACTTCATGGACTTTCCGCTGCTGCTGGCGGCGATCCGCTCGGCCAGCGTGAGCGCGGTCACGATGCCTTCCTCCTGGAACTTGCCCTTGCCGTGGCTCATGAGGGTGAGATCCACGTCGGTGGCCTGGGCCCGCAGGGCCCCCACCGTGCACTGCTCCTTGGGGATGACGGCGAACGGGTCGTAGCCGAACTCGCGTATGGCGTTCTCGTGGGTGATCTTGTGGATGTCGGACTCGGGGAGATCCTGGAGGAACCGCCAGGCCTGCTCGGGCGCGGTGGGCCAGGTGGAGTCGCTGTGGGGGTAGTCGCACTCCCAGGTGACATGGTCGATGTTGAGGTGGTGGCGCACCTCGATGCCCACCGAGTCATCGATGAAGCAGGTGATGATGTTCTCGTTGAACACCTCGCTCGGGAGCTTGTCGCCGAAGTCCTGATTGGTCCAGGCCTTGTGGTGGCGATACGTGTAGTCGACCCGCTCGAGGAAGTACGGAATCCAACCGATGCCGCCCTCGCTGAGCGCGACCTTGACGTTCGGGAACTTCTTGAACACGGGCGACCACACCAGATCGGCCGCGGCTTGGACGATGTTCATCGGTTGCAGGGTGATCAGCGTATCGATGGGGGCATCGCTGCACGTGATGACCTGGGTGGAGGACGAGCCGATGTGCATGCACACCACGGTGCTCGTCTCCTGGCAGGCCGCCCAGAACGGGTCCCAGTGATCGGTGTGGATGCTGGGCATTCCGAGCTTCTCGGGGTTCTCGGAGAAGGTCATGGCGTGGCAACCCTTCTGGGCCACCCGTCGCACCTCCTCGGCCATCAGCTCCGGATCCCAGACCGGGGGAATGGCGAGCGGGATCATCCGTCCGGGGTGGGTGCCACACCACGTGTCGATGTGCCAGTCGTTGTAGGCCCGGCACAGTTCGATGGCGACGTCCTTGTCGTCCATCGTCATGAAGAGCTGCCCGGTGAACCCCGTGAGCGAGGGGAAGTTGAGCGACCCCAGCACCCCGTTCACATTCATGTCGCGGATGCGTTCGTCGATGTCGTAGCAGCCGGGGCGCATCTCGGCGAACGACAGCGGATCGAGCCCGTACTCCTCGGGGACGCGTCCGGCCACGGCGTTGAGGCCGACCGTCGGCAGCGGGCTGCCACCGAACATCCACGCCTCGGCGCCGCTGGGCAGCGTGGTGAGGGTCGGCGCGGCGGCCGCCGCCTTGGCGCTGAGCCGTCCTTCGAAGAGGTCGGGCGGTTCCACGACGTGGTCGTCGACGCTGACCAGGATCAGATCTTCCATCTGCATGGCGGTTCCCCCAGATGTGTGCCGGATGTCCGATCGCTACGGTAGCTCGCCTGGGGACGGCTGTGAGAGGGTCGTACATGGCCATCTACGACTTCGCCGGCCGCACCGCCCTCGTGACCGGCGCCGCCGGATCGGGCATCGGGCGGGCCACCGCCCACCGTTTGCTCGATGAGGGCGCATCGGTGGTCGTCACCGACCTGCACTCCGGCCGACTCGATGCCGTCACGGCAGAGTTCCAACGTGCGTTCGGGGACGAGGTGGTGATGAGCGCGGTCATGGATGCCGGTGACCGCGACCAGATCGACCGCGTCCTGTCGGCCGTGCAGACGCGGTTCGGGCCGATCGACGTCCTCGTCAACAACGCGGCTGTGAACGCGCTGGCTCGCGTCGGCGACATGGAGCCGGCCGTGTGGGACTGGGCCATCGGCGTGAACCTCAGCGGCCCCTGGTATCTCAGCCGCGCCGTGCTGCCGGCCATGGTCGAGTCGGGACGGGGGTCGATCGTCAACGTCACGTCGGTGGCCGGCTACATCCACGGCACCAACGAGGGGCCGTACGCGGCGGCCAAAGCCGCGTTGCACCAGCTCACCCGAACCATCGCCACCGAATACGGGCCCCACGGCATCCGCTGCAACGGCGTGGCTCCGGGCGTGATCCACACCTGGTTCGTCGACACCCACGCCCCGCAGCTCCTCGACGAGGCCGACCGCACCCCGCTACGCCGACTGGGCACCCCCGATGACATCGCCCGGGTGATCGCCTGGTTGATCAGCGACGAGAGTGGCTTCGTCACCGGCGAGACCATCAATGCCAGCGGTGGCTGGTACATGCGACCCTGAGCGGCGATCTTCACGGCGGTGACGAAACCCGTCTTGCGAATCGGATCACCGCGGGTCACCGTGGAGTCTGGTGAATAAGTCGGTCCGATCGGTCCTCGCGCTCATGGTCGCCTCCTCCATGTTGGCCGCCTCCTGTGGAGCCGAGGACACCGGACCCGGACAGGCAGACCCCGCGGCAGAGGTCCTCGCCGCCACCGAGGTCAGCCCCGACCGCCCATGTGACTGGCCGATGTGGGGCTTCGGGGTCGACCGGACGTTCTCGTACCCGTGCGCCTCGGGTATCTCGGCCGACACGGTGGGTGATCTCCGCCGTGTCTGGTTCTTCAACACCTCCGATGTGGTGACGGCGGCACCCGTGGTCGCCGAAGGCCGACTCTTCGTCGGGGACTGGGCTGGGCGCTTCTACGCCCTCGATGCCGACACCGGCCGAGAGCTGTGGTCCTTCGACGCCGATGTCCATCCGCAGGTCTACGCCGGCCAGATCACGGCCAGTGCCTCGATCACCACGGTCGGCGGTCGGGCCGCAGTCGTGTTCAACGGAGGCCGGACGGTGTATGCGCTCGCCGTGGACGACGGCACCGAGCTGTGGCGGCGCGCCATCGGCGATGAGGGGACGCCCACGGAGATCGAGTCGGCCCCGCTGGTGGTGGGTGGCCTGATCATCATCACCTACGACGTCCACAATGGGCCCTTCCCGGCGGGCGTGATGGCTCTGAACCGCGAGACCGGCGCGGTGGCGTGGTCCTTCCTGCTCGAAGGAGACGGGCCTTACCAGGGCTGTGGTGACGTGTGGGGTTCGGCCAGCGCCGATGTCGAACGGGGTCTGGTCTTCGCCGGCAGCGCCAATTGTCCCGCGTCTCCCGAAGGGTGGACGCCGTACACCGAGGCCATCTTCGCCCTGCGGCTCGATGACGGTGAGCCGGTGTGGAGCTTCCAGCCGCATCAGCCCAACGAGGATGACGCCGACTTCGCCGGAGCACCCGTGCTCTTCACCGCCGATCAGCGAGATCTGGTGGGGCTCGGCAACAAGGACGCCGTCTTCTACGCCGTCGACCGCGACACCGGGGAGTTGGCCTGGTCCACCCGGGCCACCAGCGACAACGTCATGGGCCCGAACTTCTCGAGCGGTGGATTCGTGGGCCCGGCCTCCTACGCCGACGGCATCATCGCCGGCGCCACGGCGGTGGGAGAATGCCCCTGCATGCACGCCTTCGATGCCGCCACCGGCGAGATCGTGTGGCAGCAGCTGGCCGTCGGGCCCAGCTACGCTCCAACCACCGAGGTGGGCGGCGTGGTGTTCGTCGGCTCGCTCGATTTCGCCCTCCGCGGACTGCATGCGCGAACCGGCGAGGTGCTGTGGTCCGACGCGCTCACCGGCCTGGTCTCGGGCGGGGTGGCCGTCGTCGGCGACGACCTGTTCGCCGTCGCCGGATTCCGCGAGCCCGGAAGCCCCGGCCCGTCCGAGACCAGCGGGGTGTTCCGATACACCGTCGACCCCGCAGTGGTGGCCTCCACGACCGTGCCACCGCCGACCTCGACGTTCAGCGATGCGGTGGCCCTGCCCGTTCGTCTGGTGAACGCCGAAGGTCGCTGCATCGACACGCCGTGCGAACTGGGCTTCGAGCTCAAGGACCCGCCGCCGGGCACCAATCCGAGGATCACTCTCACCATCGAGTCGGACCCGTTCCGGGTGGTCGTCGACAGCGCCGATCTGGGCGATCCCGATGCCTGGATTCGCGAGGGCAGCGATGCGGCCACGGCCGGAGCCACCAACTTCGCGGTGATGGTCTCCGAGCGCGACGACGACCCCAACGGTGGGTTCTTGTGCGTGCTCGACGACACGGGCGTCTGCGTTGGCACGTCGGTGCCCGATCCCGGTGCGTCCTACAACCGCATCAGCGTGCTGGCCGTGGCCAGCACCGCAGAGATCCCGGATGCGGCGGACGGATTCGCGAGACTCGTGACGTCCATCGCTTTCGATCCCCCACTGCAAACGGAGATCCAATCATGAGAAGCCTCGGAGCCGCCCTGGCGGTGGTCCTGCTCGTCACGTCCTGCTCGTCGAGCAGTTCCGACGATGACAGCAGCGCCGCCCCGTCCTCCTCAGCACCTGGAACCTCCAGCTCGTCGAGCGTCGAGTCGGCCACGACCACGCTCCCCGGTACGACCACGGTGGCGCCGATCCCGATCGGGCCCATCGCCTTCAGCGGGCAGGGCAACGATCTGGTGGCCTATGACGCGTCAGGGGCCAGCCAGCGGGTCATCACCAACGCCGGCGACGACCCGGAAGGACGCGACATCAACGGTCAGGCCTGCTTTCTCGGCGACGGCCGCTTCATCGCCGGTGAGGACACCGGGCAGCCCGACCCACCCGCCGGGTTCGGGATCTTCGAGTTGACGGGAACCGGCGTCGGTGATCTGGAGGCCACCCAGGTGGGCAAGCTGACGCCCACCTACCAACCGGTCGAGGCCGATCCTGAGCCCTACGGCTGCGCCGTCCTCGCCGATGGCCGTGTGGTGACCACCGATGTCGGGAACCAGGCCGACGGGCCCGAGAGCGGTCAGCTCATCATGTGGTTCCCACCCCTCGAGGGCACCGACATCCCGTTCTGCAAGATCGACACCGCCATCGGGACGGCCCAGCAGATCGCCATCGACGGAGCCGACGTGCTGGTCGCTTCCGCCCGGGGCGCAACCACCGGTGTGCAGCGCTACGTCGACCTGCCCAGCGGACCAACGCCCGAGGAGGGCTGCGACGGTGCCGACGCCGACGGCTCGCCGATGGTGACCGAGCCCGATCGCACGCTCTTCATCGATCCGGCCGATGGTGACCTCGGCCTGGCCAACGGGATCACCGCATCCGAGGACGGATGGTTCGTTTCCAGCGTCATCGGCGGTCGCATCAACGAGTACGACCGCAACGGCGAGTTCGTGCGCGCCGTCCTCTCCCCCGCCGAAGACGACGAACTGGGCGACACGCCGTACCGCACCGGTACCCCACTGGGGATCGACTACCACGACGGCGTGCTCTGGTACGCCGACATCGGCATCGTGATCAGCCCCGACGGCATCGGACCCGGGCCGGGCACCGGCACGGTGCGGATCATCCGATTCACCGATGGCGTTCCCGGCACCCCGGAGATCATCGACGAGGGTCTGGCGTTCCCCGACGCCATCGGCATCCTCGACTGACCGGCCGCCGAGAGCGGGGCCGCTAGAGCTCCGTGGCGCCCGGCGTCCCCCGTGACAGGCGCCAGGAGCTGGCCGTCTCGATGCCGGTGTCGGCATCTTCGGCGTCGTCGATGTAGCGGAAGTCGGCTCGGACCTCATCGACATCGAAGGCCACCACCAAGTAGCCGCGGCGGTCGGGCTCGTAGTGATGGATGTGGGGATTGGCTCGGGTCCTTTCCAGGAACCCGGGTTTGAGCAGTTCGAGCGAGGTGATCGAGGGTGCCACGAACTCGGTGCCGGCCAAGATGGCGTCGGCACCGCAGTAGGTGTCGTAGAGGTCGGTGACTGCGCCCGCGTGGATGTCGCCGCCCAGCGCCACGAAGTTGGCCACGTTGTCCCGCACCGTGGCCAACAGCCGCTCGCGCGGGGCCACGTAGCCGTCCCACGCGTCCATGCTGAACCCAGCGTGGGGTCACCGGGCGCCCGATCGACCTCGGCCAGCAGCGTCTGTTGGACCAGCACGGTCCATGCCGCCTCCGACTCGATGAGGACCTCGTCGAGCCACTCCTCCTGGGCTGTGCCGAGCATGGTGCGGGACGGATCGAACGAGCCCTCGAGCAGCGGCCCACCACCGAACCCGCGCAGCAGGTCTCCGCCTCCCTCGCCTTGCACGATCGGTGAGCGGTACTGCCGGTCGTCGACCACGGCGAAGCGCACCAGGCCGCCGCATTCGAGATGCCGGTAGATGCGAAGGTCGCCGTCGATCGGGGCCGGACCCCGGATGGGCAGGTTCTCCCACCATGCCTGGTAGGCCGCGGCCCGCCGCGGCGGGAAGTTCTCGGGCGTCGACTCGCCCAGCGTGACCCCGATGCCCCCGGGCTGGAGGTCGGCGTAGTTGTCTTCCACCTCGTGGTCGTCCCAGGTGATGATCCAGGGGTGGGCGGCGTGGGCGGCCTGCAGGTCGGGATCGAGCTTGTACACCGAGTAGAGGTGCCGGTACTGCTCGAGGGTGAAGGGCACGGGTGCCCGCTCACCGTCGATGAGGATGGCCCGGGGCTCGAATGAGCGCGCCTCGCGCTCGTAGATGTAGTCGCCCACGAACACCACCGCATCGAGCTCCTCGGCGGCGAGATGGCGATGGGCGCCGTAGTACCCCGACATGTAGGCCTGGCACGACGCCACCGCAATCCGCACCTCGCCCGGTTGACTGTCGGTGGCCGGGGCGGTGCGGGTGCGGCCGACCGGGCTGATCCACTCGCCGATGAGGAAGCGATACCAGTAGGCAAGAACAGCGAACGCGGTGGCCATCGGGTGGATGCCGGCGGTCCGGGCCCTTTCTGCGTGGCGAGGGCCAGCTCCACGACATGCAGACTGGACCGAACCCAGAGCACCACCTGGCGGCCGTGTTCCATGCCGTCGGCCATTTCGGCCACGCCTCGGAAGCAGTCCATTGAGACCAGCTGTTGAAGGTCTCGGCGTCCTCGATACCTCGGTCCGCTCGCAGCAACCGAGAGGTCGGTCCATGGTGACCGAGCGGAGGCTGCGGACCGCCCCTCCCGGAGCGTCGACGGCCGGCCGAGATCCCTCTGCCGAGGGGAGGAGCTACAGCTGGTCGGCCAGCTCGTCGGTGAGCAGCCGACGACCCTCGGTGGTGAGATGCCACGTGTCATTGAACTGTTCGTCGGGTCGGGAGGCGGTGAGATCGATCACGGTCGCCTCCTCGGGCAGCGCGGACAGCGCCTCCGACAGCGATCGGCGCCAACCGGGTACTCCCTCCGGATGCAGCTCTGCGAACTCGTCCAGGGCGGGTAGGCCGACCACAACCACCTCGATGCCGGCGTCCAACAGATCCTCGATCGACGAGACCATGATCTCGAAGCGCTGGAGGCAGGGCTGATCGGCGGCGATCGCCGACCCGTACAGGCCAATGAACTCCGCCACCCGCTCGGGCACCAGCTCGTTCTCATTCACCGACAGACCCCGGGTGCCAGGCACGAACTCCCGATGAGCGGCGTCGAGGATGGGGCTCGAGTCATAACCTGCCGATCCGGGAGGGCCGACGAGGTTGGTCCAGAAGGAAATGTTGTCTTCGACCGTCGGAGCGAAGGCCCGTGCCCGACGGTCGGAACCGCTCGTTGCGGACTCGACCCGGGCCTCGATGTTGCACTGGGCGTAGAGGTCCCAGACCGACAGAGCGAAGATCACCCGCTCCGGTTCGACGCTGGCACGGATCTCGTCGAGCCAGACACTCGTCATCTCGGCAGTCGCACCACGAAGTCCCGCGTTTCCCACGAGGACGCCGGTCCGGTCCGAGAGCTGCATCGGGTCGATTGCCCGCTTGGCGGTCGAAGCCCCGATGATCAGGGTGTGCAGCTGGTCGCCATCGGCGTGCATCTGGCGGAGCCACTCGACGGCGGCGACCTGATCCCTGTCGTGCCAGATCGCGCTCGCCCGGGCAGCGTCCGGCTCGACGATGGCCGCGTAGAGACGATCGAGGGCTGCGACCAGGGCTCCTGCTGCGAGCTGGCCTGCCGCGGTCGCGACCACCGAGGCTTCCTGTCCCGGACACCCGTCGAGCAGCAGGGCGCTGGTCTCGACGCCGTTGTAGATCTCCTCGGCGACGCCCTCGCCGGCCTGATCGACGACATCGGCCAGGGCCGCAGCAGCCTCATCGACGAGGCCGGCGACCGCGAGCAGGTCGGCCGGCGACGCGTCACCGCACGTCTCGACCAGATCGAACAACGCGGCGTCGAGCTGTCGCATCGACTCGCGTCCTCGAGCCGACATGGCGTCGACCACCTCGGGTCCCAGATCCGTGCCGCCAGCCAGCGACGCAGTCTCCGTCGTTGCCGTGGGGGTGGAGACGGTGGGCTCCCCGGGCTGTGCGGACCCGCAAGATCCCACGGTCAGCCCGACGAGCGCCAACAGAGCCAGGCGTGATCTGAGGTTGGCCATCCGCTCAGAGAATACTGTGAGACACGGATCGGCACCTACCGCCCCGCGTCCACCGGCTGTCACTCCGCGACAGGGTCGACGGGCACCGACGGATCGGCAGAAACGGTCAGTGGCGATAGAGGCGTGCGATTGTGGGATCGGTGATCCCGCTGATCAGCGCGACGGGCGGCCCGGTAGACGTTCGATGCCGCTCGGCACTGCGCCTGCGCGGCAAGGATCCTGTGCGGGCGTTCACTGGCGGTGACCGACGACCACTCAGCGTCGTATGCGCTCGGCCTCTTGGACCAGCTCTTTGCGGCCTCGCGCCCTCACCGCCACGTGGGCCAGGTCGCGACCACCGGGGATTGGCGCCCGTCGGCCTGCGGGGACCGTCGCCCGGACCGCTGGTACGGCCCGGGGTTGGCATCGTCCCGCCTTGTGGAAATGCGCTGCCTCTCACGGTCTGGGACGATGATTCTATGGACAAGAGAGCGAGACGGGCTCGATCCGCCCAGCTGGCCATGGTCGCACTGGCGCTGGTGGCGACGGGGTGTGTCACGGTGCTGGTGCCGGGTTCGGGCGACGCCAATCTGGGCGCGCCGACGTCGGTCGCCGGCGTCGCCGAGGATCCCGCCGGAGTCGATCAGGTGCGGGTGAGCATCCGCGATCGCGAGACCGGCCTCTGGTGGAACCCGGCGGTCCAGGACTGGCGGGCGAGACGGAAGTGGTTCCCGGCTCGGTTGGCCGACCAGGGGGCGGTGAAGACCCGTTGGTCCGCACGCTTCGATCCCCGCGGCACGGGCGCCTCGGGTCTGTACAAGGCCCGGGTCCGGGTGCGATCAGCCGGAGGGCTGGGCAAGGCCACGGCCCGCCAGTTCCGGGTACCGGTGTACGAGCTGTCGGAGCTGGGGCGTCACAACGCCCGCTATCGGCCCGCTGCGGACACCATCGTCACCACCTCGGCCGCCCGCTCCAAGATCATCCTCGACCCGCTGGCGGCCGCGGCTCCGGGCGGCCGCCAGATCGAAGTGGAGCTGAAGACCCGCCCCGACCAGCAGGTCCGGGTCGGCGTGAACTGGACCGACGCCTCCGGTCTGGCCCGGTCGAAGGTCCGCAAGGTGTCCTCCACCAGGCCCAGGGTGATCCGGTTCGATGTCTCGGCCATGGGCGACACCATCGGGCCGGTGCGCCTCAGAGTCGACGGTCCTCCGGGCGTCACCCTCCGTCGCATCTCCCTGCTCGATCCACCTCCGCCCAACTTCGTGTTCATTCTCACTGACGACCTCAGGGCTGATGAGATCGAGATGGGTTTCAACCGCAGCCTGCCCGGCCGCAGATCGGCGTTGCAGACCGAGCTCATCGATCAAGGCGCCACCCTGCCCAACTTCTTCACCACCACTCCCCTGTGCTGCCCCTCCCGTGCCTCCTTCCTCACCGGCCAGTACGCCCACAACCACGGCGTCTACGGCAATGCCGGAGGGGCCAACAGTCTCGGCGGCCTCGTGAGCTTCTACAACTCACAGCGGGACCGCACCAGCCTGGGGCGTTGGCTCCAGGCCGCCGGATACGACACCGCCCTGGTGGGCAAGTACCTCAACGGCTACCCCAACCACCAGGGCCTCGACCAACAAGGCGTCACCGAGCAATACGTCCCTCGAGGATGGGACGAGTGGTACGCCAGTTTCACCAACGACACGCCGTTCTCCTACTACGACTTCCGGTTCAACGAGAACGGACAGGTCGTCCAATACAACGACAGCTACCTGTCGACCATCGAACAGCACCACGCCGTCGACTACATCCGTCGCAAGGCCGACAACGCCCCATTCTTTCTCTACATCAACACCTACGCTCCGCACGGCCCGCCCGATCCGCGCCCTGACCACGTCGGGGACCACTGGGACGCCGGCGTTCGGCCACCGCCTCTGCCGGCCTGCGACGAAGCCGACCTCAGCGACAAGCCGGCCTACATTCGCGACGAACCCGACCTGGTCGACCACGACGGGTGCTGGAACAAGGCGCTGTGGTCTGAACGGTTGGACATGACGCTGGCCACCGACGACCTCATCGCGGCCGTGGTCGACGAGCTCGACCGGCAGGGTGTGCTCGACAACACCTACATCATCTTCGCCTCCGACAACGGTTTCCTTCGCGGCGAGCATCACATCGGCGGCAAGAGCGCTCCCTACGAGGAATCGGTGCGCATCCCGATGATCATCCGCGGCCCTGGCATCGACGCCGGCACGACCCTCGAACACCTCGTGGGCAACATCGACATCGCCCCCACCCTGCTCGACCTGGCCGATGCCGCGCCGACCACCGGGTCACCACCCATCGACGGCGAATCCCTCATCCCGGTCCTCGTCGACCGTCTCTCGCCGAGCAACTGGCGCAGGGCCTTGCTCCTCGAGTTGCGGGCCGTCAGTACGTCACCGGTCCAACCGCACGTGGTCCCGCGCTACTACGCCGTCCGTACCCGCGACCACGTCTACGTCGAATACGAAGGAGGTGACACCGAGCTCTACGACCTGCGGGCCGACCCGTACCAACTCGACAGCATCCACGATGCTGCCCCCGTCAACCTGCTGGCCAGCCTCCAGGCCCGACTCGGCGCGCTCCAGGACTGCAGCGGGCTCACCTGCGTCGCCGCTGCCCGTTCGGGCTGATCGATGCCCGGAGTCCACGCGCGACCAACGGGTGGCGGCCACGACGCTCCGCCCAACTTCGTGTTCATCCTCGCCGACGATCTGCGGGAGGACGAGATGGAGGTGGGCTTCAACCGCAGCCTGCCCGGCCGCAGATCGGCGTTGCAGACCGAGCTCATCGACCAGGGCGCGACCTTGCCCAACTTCTTCGTGACCACCCCACTCTGCTGCCCCTCACGAGTCTCGTTCCTCACCGGCCAGTACGCCCACAATCACGGCGTGTACAGCAACAGCGCGCTGGTGTCGGAGCCGCCGGGATTCGGAGGACTACCCCGCTTCTACAACGACGAACGTGACCTCACCAGCCTTGGCGCCTGGCTCCAGGCCGCCGGGTACCACACGGCCCTGGTCGGCAAGTACCTCAACGGCTACCCCAACCGTCAGGGCCTCGATCAGCAGGGGGTCACCGAGGACTACGTGCCCCGCGGCTGGGACGAGTGGTACTCGACCTTCTTGTACGACGCCGACTTCTCCTACCACAGCTTCCGTGGGAACGAGAACGGCGAGATCGTGCGCCACGACGAGCATCACCTGTCGGACCTCGAGGCACACCATGCGGTCGACTACATCCGCCGCCGAGCCGACCGCGGCCCGTTCTTGCTGTCCATCAACACCTATGCCCCGCACGCCCCCTCCCAACCTCGACCCGAGGACGACGAGGTGCATCAGAGAGCCGGTGTGGTTCCCCCGCTGCCTGCGTCCTGCGACGAGGCCGATCTCAGCGACAAACCCTCGCACATCCGCCACGAGGCCGCCCTCCGGGATCACCCGGACTGCTGGAGCGACTTCTGGTCGAAGCGGTTGGACATGACGCTGGCCACCGACGACCTCATCGGTGCCGTGGTCGACGAGCTCGACCGGCAGGGGGTGCTCGACAACACCTACATCCTCTTCGCGTCCGACAACGGGGTGCTTCGGGGCGAGCATCACATCGGCGGCAAGAGCGTCCCGTACGAGGAATCGGTCCGAGTGCCCCTCGTCGTGCGCGGACCGGGCGTGCCGTCCGGTCAGACGCTCGACCACCTGGTGGCCAACATCGACATCGCCCCCACCCTCCTCGACCTGGCCGGGAGCTCCCTTCCGGGGACCTCACCGCCGGTCGACGGCGAGTCGCTCGTGCCCGTCCTCCTCGACGCGCTCCCGACGGGGCGTTGGCGAGACGCCGTGCTGCTCGAGCTCGCCAGCCCGATCCCGG
>Ga0224505_10000630_pt1 | contig 23847 bp, 17 predicted proteins | sample SF_Jan12_sed_USG_FD_169102 | JGI IMG/M metagenome (GOLD analysis project Ga0224505, IMG submission 169102) | Sediment microbial communities from San Francisco Bay, California, United States - SF_Jan12_sed_USGS_4_1 | ecosystem: Environmental > Aquatic > Marine > Sediment | place: USA: California... | reverse complement strand
GGTCGCGTATTTCGTTCTGACCTGTGCGGTCTTCATGATAATGAGTTTGAAGCGATCTTGGCCTTCTGCTGTGGTACTCTGGACAGGTGTGGCATTGGGGGCAATACTCGTTCTGGGAGGAGAGATGGTCGCGTATCACCATCTGACGGGAGATTTGTTCTATCGATTCCATGAAATCGAAAGGAATTACAGCCAGTGGCAAAATGGATTTTTCACGGAAGGGAGCAATTGGGGTTGGCCGAAAGGCGGCAGCCGAACGGTAGCTCTGATGAAACGGCTGTTTCTAAAAGGGCCAGAGTTCCTACTGGTAAACAGCGCATTTCTCTTCTTGCCTCTGTTGGGAATCATCGCCTGCGTCCATGCGTTCTCTTGGAAAGACCGAACTTTTCTCATTCCGTCTATCTGGCTGATCACGCTGTTGCTGATGTTCAATTTTGCTTCCAGCTCACGTGCTTCCTATTCCCCATTACCCCTTTTTGAACGGTACTTTTATCCTGTGATATTTCCATCCGTACTACTCGTCTCGGGACTCTTGGGGAGACTAATTTGTCCAGATGAAAGTGGTGAGGAGGTACGCAGAGAACGAATGTTTTGGGGAGCGGTCTTAATCTCATGTGTCCTAGTTGTAGGAGGGGCAAGTCTCTATTGGCAAGAGCGGTTACCATTGAAATGGACTTCTGAAATTCGGGCCATAAGCAGCATAATTAAGCCCTCCAGTCGTTTGTATGCAGATTCCCTTACTTTAAGAGGACTGGAATTCTTCGGTGGGTACCCGCCTCATACCACCTGGCTGGATTTTGAAGCGGTCGACTCAACAGACGACATACAGGCAGGGAGTTTGGTCATGGTGAACTCGAGATATCTTCAGTGGTTGAACATTAACAAAGGGATGTGGCTCAGTAAGAGCTCTGGATACAAGTCCCACGGGTTCTATGAACATCCACCGTTGTCATGGAAAAAGATGTTTGAGAATGGAAATGCTGTCCTTTACGAAGTAAGGTGATAGTCTATTGGATATACCGTTGGCATCTAGAATGGATAACACGGCTGAAGCTAGAACCTAGCTTGAGGTCTTAAAATTACAAATCGGCACCCGCAGTGGGTCAACGGCACAAAATCTAGAGACTCACCCATCCTGTTCATCATAATCTGAAGACATATTCGTGACCGTGCCCGGAATGCAGCGCTCAAGTGTTATTAAGGTCGGTTGGGCACATAGAGTTTGGTGTAGGGAGATGTCATGAATATTGAGGCCATCAGTTCTCTCGCAAGGTATTATGGCTCATTTGTGAGTTCCGACCTTGCACAGATATACCTGTGTCATCGTAGTGGGAAGGAAAACACGATCGAGGAGCACATTCAGGGTGCGATCCAATGGATCTGTAATGCCCAAGATGCATTTGGCGATGGTGGGGTGGCCCGTAGTTATTCGATGATTCATAACCCCTATTTCAAGAGACGAGGATGGATTCCTTCTTACCCCGAAACGACTGGGTATATTATTCCGACCATGTTTGAATATGCGCATCGGACCGGGCGGCAAGATATCGCCGATAGGGCGATCCGCATGACGGAATGGGAATGTCGCGTGCAAATGGAGAATGGAGCCGTCCAAGGGGGAACCATCGACCAGCCTCCCACACCAGCGATATTTAATACCGGTCAGGTGATATTCGGATGGATCCGGGCATTCCACGAAACAAAACGACAGCGCTACTTGGATTGTGCGATCAAGGCCGCGAGGTTCTTGGTTGCGCAACAGGAAGAAGATGGGTCATGGAGAAAAGCCCTCTCCAACTACGCCAGCTCCAAAATGAACTTCTACACCTATAACACGCGAACGGCCTGGGCATTGTTGGAGCTGTATAACGAAACCGGCATTGAGGAATTCAAACACTCCGCGGTCCGAAATGTCGAGTTTGCCCTCAGGCAACAAATTGAAAATGGCTGGTTTCGGTCGAATTGCTTGAATGATCCCTCGCAGCCCCTGGTGCATACTATCGCGTACTGCGTGAGAGGTATCCTTGAAATCGGGGTACGTCTGCAGAATGATCATTACCTCGCCCTGGCCCAGAAGGCTGCCGATGCACTCCTGATTCGACGACGACCGGACGGGAGCCTGGCTGGTCGTTTCAATGAGCGGTGGGAGGCTACTGTTACGTGGAGGTGTCTAACCGGAGAGGCACAGATGGCCGGGATTTGGGGGCGTTTGTACCAACTTACTGGGAACTATGAATACTATGAAGGACTGACAACCACTGCCGCTGCGCTCAGAAGAGTTCAATTGTTGCACACTGAGCACCCGGGAATTTATGGTGGGATTAGTGGGGCGGAGCCTATTCATGGCCAGTATGGGCAATATGAAATCTTAAACTGGGCGGTCAAATTCTTCGTGGATGCTCAGATGCTTGAACAATCACTTGCAGAAACAATGGCTCGGTCCTCATAGGAAGATATCCCCAGAGCATCTATCCCAAAACGCCTTCCTTATGAGCGAAGTAGCAGGATCGTTGATGTCGCACTTAGAGCATTTAACGATCTATTAGTTTTGACTGGTTCATTGCTTGCATTCTACCAGGGCGGTATGCCTCTTGAGCGGAGCCAATTCTTGAAAGGATATGTTGCATGTCCAAAAATGTTCGTCTGAAGGTCTGGATTGGTCTACTGATTTTTGGACTTGTCAGCTCTCTTGGCGGCTGGCATTTTAGATATGAGATTTCTGGCCTAGTCCGGTGGGTTACTCTTCCACATGTTCAGCTACCCGAACCTGGAACTATACGATTTGTAGCAATTGGAGATTATGGGTCTGGTAGCCATCATGAAAGAGATGTGGCGTTGGTGATCGACAGTTGGACGCCAGATTTCGTTGTTACCTTGGGTGATAATAACTATGAGTATGGATCTGCCGAAACTATAGATCAGAACATCGGTCAATTCTTTCACCAGTATATTTCACCATACAAGGGGATCTTTGGAAGAGGAGCATCGCGTAATCGATTTTTCCCGATTCCCGGCCATCGAGACTGGGACGGTGATTCGCTTCGGCCCTATCTCGATTACTTTACTCTTCCTGGTAATGAGCGGTATTACGACTTGGTCTGGGGGCCGGTACATCTTTTCATGCTTGATACAGATGAACGAGAGCCTGATGGTGTAAGGCCTGACTCGATTCAGGGTCGATGGCTTGAACAACAACTTAAGGAATCGACGCAGCCATGGAATCTCGTTTTGGCTCATCACGCACCGTATACCTCTCATAAGGTTGAGGATATCCACTATATGCGTTGGCCATTTAAAGCTTGGGGGGCCGATGCCGTACTCTCCGGATTCTTTCACATCTATGAACGTCTAATTATTGATGGTCTGCCGTACTTCGTAAACGGTGCTGGCGGTTTGTGGGTTTCCGAGTTCGGCGAGATCGATAGCCATAGCGAGTTCCGTTACAGAGAGGATTTTGGCTTTATGGTAGTGGATGTCAACGATTCGCGTATCATCTTTCGCTTCGTCAATCGTCAAGGAGAGATCATTGATAGATACGAGCTCGATAAACATGAAGATGGAGAGGCGCGTAGTAAGACCTCTTGACGCATTGGAGTTGCTTGTGAGCGTCCATCTTCTTGCTCTCCATTATAAACATGTACAGGTATCAAACCCATCGAGTTGCTGTACGACATAGTCTAGAAAGCAGTGGATGCCACCGAGAGCTACGAAGGAAGAACGAATGTAATGGCGGTGATTCATGAAACGCTGAGAGTGACCGAATAGACATTCCATCGTGTGAGGAGGCTGGATAGGCAGTACAAATAGAGATTGTCATCAGATTGTCTTTACCTGCCACATACAAGAGACTTCCCTGGGATCTCCTGCCAAATCAGTGCTTGCCGAGAGCGCCGCTCTAATTCATAAGCTGCACCCCTAGCCGCATGTGACTCCCGGAAGTTCCACATTCAGATCTCTCCAACGCGCGGGCTTATGTGCTGATTCGTTCACCATCGCCTTTGACGTGCGATGGGAGTCCTCATCAAACCTGAGCACCCCATATATGAAGACATGGAGTGCGAGCGAGATCGTGCAAAGTCGGACACGCCCCGCATGCCATTAAGGTTTCGGCTATAAAGGCGCGAGAATCCATTTGGCGGGGGCGTATGTCATATGCACTAGATCCATCATGATCATTTGTGTGGCAGTGAACGAAGAAACAGCGGAGACAAAACTGTGGGATCAGTATGTGGCAGCTCACCCACTGGCAACAGGATATCATCTACTCGTCTGGGGGCGCCTGATCGAAAAGGTATTCGGCCATCAGACGATCTATTTGATGGCTCTCGATGATAATCACCAAGTACGTGGAGTGTTACCTCTCGTGCTGCTCTCGAGCTGGCTGTTTGGGCGGTTCATGGTGTCTCTTCCATATGTGAACTATGGAGGGGTCCTAGCAGACGACCTGGAAACGACGAATGCGCTACTGAGCGAAGCTATCAGTAAGGCAGAACGATTGGGTGTTGAGCATATCGAGTTGCGTCATTGCAAGAACTTTCACCTTGATTGGCCGAAGAAAGAACATAAAGTGTCAATGCGGCTCGATCTCCCTGACACATATGACCTCCTCTTGAAGGGTTTTGCGCCAAAATTGCGGAGCCAGATCCGGCGAGGAGAAAAAGAAGGAATGACGGCTCATGTGGGACAGTTACAGTTGCTGAGTGACTTTTATACGGTATTTTCATTGAATATGAGGGATCTTGGTACGCCCGTGTATGGGAAACAGTTCTTTTCCAAGATTCTCCAGACATTGTCTGATGATGTGAGAATTATATCTGTGCGGCTCAGAGAGCGCCCCGTGGCTGCAGGATTGGTGTACGGTTTTCGCCAGATGCTCGAAATTCCTTGGGCCTCCTCTGATAGGCGTTACGCGCGATTGGCTCCCAATATGCTTCTCTATGCGACGGTTCTGAAGTATGCTTGCGAACGGAAATATAAATATTTCGATTTTGGGCGATCATCAAAGAATAGTGGAACGTACCGGTTCAAAGAACAGTGGGGGGCTCAACCTGTTCAACTCAATTGGCATTATTGGCTTCCAGAAGGCGCGTCGCTCCCGCAGCTCAATCCACAGAATCAAAAATACCAACGTGCTATTCGGCTTTGGCAACAACTTCCAATTCCCGTAACCAAGATCCTAGGGCCTAGAATTGTGAAATTTCTTCCATGAAACCTCAATATCATCTGGCTCCAACCGCTGCGCCTGTGCTCTGGCAGGACATCGGGCGAGCGGCCTTGGGCTTGGTATGTAAAAGACGTTATCGCAACCTCATCGAGGAGGAGATGAGGCAGTGTTTTGGTGTGAAGAACCTTTTTTTGTTGTCCTCAGGAAAGGCTGCTTTGGTAACTATCTTGCGGGCGCTTGCTTCAAGAACTACGCGCCGAAAGGTAATTATTCCTGCGTACACCTGTTATTCCGTTCCTTCCGCAATCGTGCGGGCTGGATGCACAGTGGCTTTGTGCGATGTGGATCCTCATACGTTGGACTTTGATTTTACGAAACTAAAGTCTATCGTGGGTTCAGATACGTTATGTATCGTGAGCTCTCATTTGCTCGGACATGTCGCTGACGTGGAACGTGCCCAGGCAATTGCGAAGCCTTATGCAGTGCCCGTTGTTGAGGACGCCGCTCAGGCACTGGGAGGGCGACATAAGGGCCGATGGCTAGGGACACAGGGAGATATCGGGTTCTTCAGCTTAGGAAGGGGCAAACAACTGACAGCGGGATCGGGAGGCATAATACTGACAGAGTCCGATGATCTGGCGAGCCGACTAAGTAGTGCTTGTCAGGAGGTGCCTGAAGCATCAATCCGTGACCAAGCCGCCAATCTGTTTACAGTCGTGGGTATGAAGCTATTGATTCATCCTTGGTTATATTGGTTGCCGGCGGGACTGCCATTTTTAAAGCTCGGGGAATCCATTTTCGATGTAAATTTTGCCATCAATCGTTTCGATGAATCGAGGGCCGGGTTGCTGTTGAGCTGGCGTCAACGGCTTAATCAGGCGATCGAGTCTCGATCCATGAGAGTCGATGAGTATCTCTACAAGCTTAATTCAGATGTAGAGCCACTTAACCTAAGTCGTTGTGTCAAGACCGCATACCTGCGTTTGCCGCTGATCATGTCGTCGGCAGAGGACAAGCAGCGTCTATGTACGCTGGCGACTAATAAAGGGTTAGGTGTGAGCCCTTTGTACCCATCCCCGGTCTCACAAATTCCCCAGTTCAAGATGCTTTTTGAACAGGAACGCTTCCCTGGTGCAGAGCTACTTGCGGGCCGATTGGTCACGCTGCCGGTCCATGTTCATGTTGCAGCATCCGACATCACAAGGATCTGTGAGTTGCTTCATCCGTTGGTCAACGGAATTCCGTGGTTGCCTGGGATGGTTGAGGAGCAATCCCGAGCAGAGAAGTTTACCCACGTGCACCTGAATGGTTAGGAAATGAAATGGTGCTTTCTTTGAAGGCGATGGCGATCTGTCTTGTAGCTACACTGTAGCTAATTGCGCTTGTCGTGAGGGGAAACCGAATAGTGTTGAGCGAGTGTGCAGGCCATGAAACTTGTAATTACGATTGATACCGAGGAGGACAACTGGGGAATCTACAGTCCCTCTGGGGCCACACTCAAAAACATCGAGAGGATACCGGATCTCCAATCACTCTTTGATGAATTCGGAGCAAGTCCGACCTATCTCATCACTTACCCGGTGGCGACGGATCCAAAGGCACAATTCATCTTGGACGATATTCATCGTAAGGGGCGATGTGAAATTGGGGCACACTGCCACCCGTGGAATACCCCTCCGTTTTCTGAAACATGCTCCGAAAAGAATAGCTGGTTGTGCAATCTTCCAAGTAGCCTTCAGCTGGAAAAAATTCAAGTCCTCACGGAGGAAATTGCAGAGAGTTTCGGGGTTCGGCCCTACTCGTTCAGGGCGGGGCGCTGGGGATTCAGTGAAACACTGGGGGAGCATCTTGCGATACTCGGATATAAAGTGGACACGTCGATTACTCCATGCCTCGATTGGACCAGTGATCATGGTCCCAATTTCACAGAGTACTCGTCAGTACCGTTTCGGTTAGGTCCTCGGAAGCCTGTTGGAGAGGCTTCTCTTGTAAGTTTGGTTGAAATTCCTGCCTCCATCAGCTACCTGCAAGCTAATGCCCAACTATGTCAAAAGGTTCTTAGCTTCGCCAAACGTCCATTCCCCCAGTTCTTTCGACTCCCAGGCGTATTAGCGAAGCTGGGCCTAGTGAACAGAATCTGGCTTACCCCCGAATTCTGTGACAGTACGAGCATGATCCGACTGGCCGAGGCCATGAGGAGTCACGGCGTGCCCATTATGAATCTGTCCTTCCATTCGACCACGCTCATAGCAGGATTGACTCCGTTCGTCTCTACATCCTCGGATGAAAAGACATTCTTGATGAGAATCAGGGAGTTTCTTCGGTATGCGAAAGAGTCGGGTTGTGAGTTTCACACATTAAGTACGGCTGCTCACGCCATTGCCGTGGAAGATGGAATTGAGCATCCGGACACCTTCTAGGCACATTACCCCGCGCCCAGAAGTCCACACGTTGAAATGACATGATGACGGAGGGCTTGATATGAGAGAAACCCATAGCCTATCCAACGAAGGTACTCGCTTATCTGATAAGAATACCTCCGAGGACGTGTCAGGTAGAGTACGCCCATTCGTTCGATACGTCGGCTATATTATGATGGCTCTTGTATCCTTCTCAGTGTGCGAGGTACTTGCCTATGCATACCTCCGGACATTTGAAGGATATGATGGTGTGCACTTAATGAATTATGAGTTTGATGACTATAAGAACGTTCGCCCCACGCCTAACTATGTGAACACACGTGGTGTCTATCATAACGCTCAGGGATTTAGGCACCGGGGTGATGTGTCAAAAGATAAGTCACCTGGCACCTACCGAGTGTTCATTATGGGAGGCTCAACAGGCTATGGCCTCCAGTCGCTATCAGCCGCTGCACAAAAACAATTCCCCGTGATCACGAATGAGGAGACGATTGATCACTATCTTCAGCTGTATTTGAATAGAGAGGTTTCTGGAGGACGCGTCGAGGTAATCAATGCGGCGATCACAAGCCAGCAAAGCCATCACCACCTAATCTACTTAAACCAAACTGTTCTGAAGTACCGCCCTGATATGGTGATATTTATTGACGGCTTCAACGATTACTACACCTACTGGAAAAACTTTGACCAGTTTCGCGATTATGCCTACCAGCAGCGCGCACAAACGTTTCTTCTTGAACCCACCATGAATGCCTGGGCGGAATACACCGGCTGGTGGTTGTTTCGAAAAAGTCACTTCATTCATGTTGCCGCCAGGACGCTTCGTCCAATTGGGGTTAAAATCATGAGTATCGGTGGCGAAAGGTTTCGAATAGACGTTGAGGAAGCATTGTGGAACTTACAGGAGAACGCAGATAATAATTTTGTTAAGATGGTCGAGCGGAATGCTCTTATTTTGAGGAATGAGAATATTACTCCGATTTTCACCTTACAGCCGGAAATCGTGCTGCGGCAGAGCAAACCCTTTACGGATTTGGAGAAAGAGATATTCAAAGAGATGGATACCGTATGGGAAATAAACTATGTGGAATATAAGAATAAGGCTCGTCCCATTGTTGTAGAGAAGCTTGCAAAAGCAACGGCGAAAGCAGGGGCTTTATTCCTTGACCTAACGGACATCTATGGGGGGATGCAAGAAACTGCTTACACGGATTATTGCCATCTTACGCCCGAAGGCAATAAGTGGTTGGCGGAGTATTTAGGTGCTAAATTGCTTCCAATCATTAAAGAGAAATTGCAAGCAGCCCGCTCCTGATCCCGCCCAGTACAGACTCATTCCAGTCCCCATCAGTTGCACTGAAGAGTTGTCCGACCTTCTCAAGAATCTCTGTCAGTGCATGCCGAGAGATCGGCTCGTCGTACATTCTCGAATAGCGTGCTGTGAGGGTGCTCCTCTGATGTGTGATGGCTTTATGAGCCCTTGGAGCTAGGTCAACAAATGTGCGGAATAGCTGGAATCTATAACGATTCAGAGCCCGACGAAGGACGACTCGCGTCGCTTGTTGAACAGATGACTCAGCGTCTGAGCCATCGAGGGCCAGACGACTGTGGATTCTATGTCGATCGTGCAGTCGCTCTCGGTCACAGACGCTTAAGTATCATAGACCTACACAGTGGACACCAGCCCATTATCAATCAAAAAGGCGATACCTGCATCGTCTTCAACGGAGAGATCTATAACTATCAAAAAATTAAAGCGGAACTCCAAGGTCGAGGCCATCGTTTTGCGACCAATAGCGATACAGAAACGATATTGCATGCGTATGAAGAATGGGGTGTCGAGTGTCTGCATCGTTTGACCGGCATGTTTGCCTTTTGCATTTGGGATCGAAGCACTGAGACTCTATTTGTAGCAAGGGATCGGCTAGGGGAGAAACCGCTTTATTACACACAGCATGGGCAGCAATTTGCATTTGCCTCAGAAATAAAAGCCCTTCTGTCCATTCCATCAATTGTTCGGACGATTGATCAGCAAGCCGTGGCAGCCTACTTCATGTTTTCTTATATTCCAGCTCCCCGGACGATTTACCGGTCTATCCATAAGCTGCCGCCCGGACATTATGCACTTGTCAAGAAGGGACATCTCTCCATCCGTAAATATTGGGATGTTCAGTTTGTTCCTAATCGAACAAGAAAGGAAGAGACATGCATTGAGGAACTTTTGAATCTTCTGGAGGAGTCTGTTCGTGGGCAACTGGTGGGCGAGGTTCCGCTTGGAGCGTTTCTGAGTGGGGGAATCGATTCCAGTACCGTAGTCGCCCTCATGAGCCGATTAAGTACTGATCCCGTAAAAACGTTCACCATCGGGTTTGCATGCGCTGACGAGACCTATGAAGATGAACGCCAATACGCTACCCTGCTCGCGGAGCGTTATCACACAGATCATAGAGAACACGTCGTGGCACCTCATGCCGATGGCCTTCTGACCAGGATTGTGGAGGCTTTTGATGAACCCTTCGCTGATGATTCTACGATTCCCTCATATTTCGTCTACAAACTGGCACGCAAACGCGTTACCGTGGCTCTATCAGGCCTTGGGGGAGATGAGGCCTTCGCAGGGTATTCTCGATACGTCGGGTATCAACTCAGTCACTTGTACAACGGCTTTCCAGCTTGGCTGAGAAGAGTAGTTGGAAATCGCATTGTGGGGGCATTATCGGATGGGACGTGGGGAGGCCTCAAGATGAGCCATGTGAAACGGTTCGTCCGCTCCGCCGCTCTTCCTGATGATAGGCGATATCTGGGGTTTGTCACCAAGTTGCCGGATCGATACCAGAAGACCTTCTTCTCTGCCTCACGAAGTGACTGTACCGCCGCGGTAGAGGCCGCCAAGGAAGAGTTTTTGAAGCACTTTAATTCTTCCCAGGCTGACGAACCTTTGAACCGTGTATTCTACTGCGACATGAAAACCTATCTTCCGGATGATATTCTGACGTGCACCGATCGCTTGAGCATGCACCATTCGCTCGAAGTCCGCGTTCCATTTCTCGATCATAAATTGATTGAATATTCAGCCACCATTCCTCCAGAAATGAAGCTGAAACCGTTTCGGGGCAAGTATCTTCTGAAAAAGGCGGTTGGTGAGCTTCTCCCCTCTCCAATCATCAGGCATCACAAGCAGGGTTTTGTGGGACCGACTGAGCTGTGGCTGAAGGGGGAGTTGAGAGAGTTCACTGTGGAGAAGTTATCCGAAAAACAACTGTCCACACATGGCCTCTTTGATTACCAAACGGTTACGGCCATTCTCGACGACCACTACAGCGGCAGAGAAAATAACGATGTGCTGATCTGGTCCCTTTTGATTTTTCAATCCTGGTTTGAGCGTTGTATGAGTTGATCAGTCGACTGCGAAGTTCTGAGCAAACAGCCGGATGAGGACCGCTTTGTCCCCTCTAGAGATTACATTTTGGGCGTCGACCTTCGTCATTGTGTATCCGTATGTCGGCTACATGGCCGTATTGAAAACTCTGACACTGGTATCGTCTACCTCTGAATCACCCAAGGGAATTCACACGCTTCCGAAAGTGACCTTGATTATTTCTGCCTATAATGAGGAAGACTTTCTAGAAGAGAAGATCCGCAACTCATTAATGTTGGATTATCCGAAAGAACTATTGGAAATCATTGTTGTCTCGGATGGCTCGACTGATCGCACAGTCGAGATCGTCTCAAGATTTTTCGATCAAGGCGTGAAGCTTCGTCACTACGAAGGGAGGATCGGTAAAACCGCCTGTCTAAATCTTACTATTCCCAATGTGGAAGGGGAGATTGTCGTCTTTTCGGATGCCAACGCGCTCTACCGGCCGAATGCAATAAAGGAACTGGTTCGTCCATTCGGAATTCCGACGGTCGGTTACGTGACGGGCCACACCAATTATCTTTATGCGGATGCAAAAAGAGGCGAGTCGGCTGCTGAGTCAATGTCACTCTATTCTCGAATACAGTATGAAATCAAGCTGCTTGAAAGCAATGTTGGTGCCTGCATCGGTGCCGATGGTGCAATGTTCGCCATCCGCAAGGCACACTTCGAACCGCTTGGGCTGCACGATATCAATGATCTGGTGCTTCCGTTAAGAATTCTGTTGCGCGGAGCTGAAGGAAAGTTGGCGGCCAACGCGATTTGCACAGAATACGCATTTGGGACACCGCGGTCGCAGTTCCGCCGACAGGTTCGTATTGCCGCTCGATCGATTAGGGCACTTCTCGATCATCTAGTGCTCTTGAATCCATTTCGATTTGGGCTTACTGCATTTAAGCTGTCCTCGAACAAAGCACTCAGGATGGTCTGTCCTTTTGCGATGGCGATGGCTTTTCTTGCTAACGTGCCGCTGGCCTTCGAGCACTGGTTCTATGGGCTCACTCTCATCTTGCAATGTGGGGTGTATGGAACGACGCTCAGCGCATTATACCGCCCTGCTGGTGGGACCCTCACGAAAGTGCTCTCGGTGGCGAATACCTTCGTGATCGTCAACGCCGCAATTGGCTATGGGTGGCTTCAGTATCTTCGTGGAGAAACATTCGCGACTTGGGCTCCAGTGCGAAAGTAGTGGTTGAGCAGCGAAGTCACGCTTCCGGTAATCCTCTCCTGCTGGAGTCTCCTATGGTCAAGCCATAGCAAAGCAAGGCGGGTCCTACTGTCCATACTGACTTCGGTGAACGCTCAGCTGAACGATCAGTGCGGGAGACTTGCTAGGCTGCGACTGATGGCCTGGAACATATTGACGAGCGCTCCAGACCGCGTCATACGCGTCTTGTGACCACCAGAAGTTCTTTATTCGTTGGTATCCCATCTAGAGAAGGATGCAGTGAAAGAGCGTATTGCTACATCGGTATTTTGGATTGGATGGTCGAAGGGTGTTTTACAGGCGATCTCCTTTTTTGCCACGCTCGTGGTTGCACGATTGTTAGACCCCCATGACTATGGACTTGCAGCGCTAAGCGGAATCTGGGTATCTGGCCTAATTCTCTTTGCCGAGTTAGGACTCGGAAACGCCGTCATTCAGTTTCGCGACATTGACAATCAAGAACTCAACTACTGCTTTTGGCTGACGGTGGGGACCACTGTCACCGGATATCTGGCTATTTATGCTCTGGCTCCTTGGGTCGCCATTTGGTTCGCTTCCCCACAACTGGCGGAAGTCCTCCGCTATATGAGTGTCGCACTCGTCCTCGTGGGACTGCGTGTGGTCCCCGACGGCTTGCTGAGGAAAAGACTCTGTTTTGACAAAGTGGCTCAGGCAGAAATCCTTGCTATTCTGACGACCATTCCCTTGCAGATTATGCTGGCTTGGATGGGGGCTGGTGTCTGGGCGCTTGTCGCGGGAATGCTCATGCTCCAGCTGGTTCAAACTGCGTCGACATTCTACCTTGCAAGATGGTGGCCTGGATTTCGCTTAGGTGGTCCGCGTCTTAAAGAGATACTGGGCTACAGTCTCACAACACTCGGTGGTAGGCTGAGCTGGGGAATTTTTGATCAAGTCGATGCTTTTGTGTTGGGGAAGATGTTTGGTGACACGGCTTTGGGTGTCTATAGTATGGGAAAGCAACTGGCCCTCTTGCCCGTCCACAAAATCGCCGTTGTCATCAATCAACTTACCCATCCTGTCATGGCTGAGCTTCAGCAGGACAAGGAGCAGATGAAAAGGGTACTGCTCCGCCAAATACGATTAGTCGGATGTCTCACGACTCCTCTCTGTATCGGCTTTGCTCTGGTCGCGGATGATGTGATTCTTGTCGCGCTTACGGAAAAGTGGCTGCCTGCTGTTCCGCTGGTCCGAGTGCTGTGTTTGTATGCCGCTTGGCAATCCCTCAGTATCCTGCTGCCTCCTATCCTTTTCGCCAGGTTCCGCACAAAAGTCATTTTGTGGTGGAATACGTCGCTGTTGGTGGTAATGCCGGTTGCGTTCTGGGCTGGTGCCGTGTGGCAGGGGACATTGGGCCTCACCTTAGCCTGGATAACGGCGTACCCACTTCTCACGCTCATCATAGTGTATGAGGTGAACAAGGAACTGGATTTGCAGTGGTCAACCTTAGGATTGCAGCTGTTACCCATAGTGAAGGCGACCTTGATGATGAGCATCGCCGTTCTCATGTTCCGCTCCTATGTCTCCGTCAGTGATACGACAGAGGCCATTCTGCGTCTTGTGCCGTCGGCGATCCTTGGTGCGCTAAGTTATGCGGCAGTAATCTATTGGCAAGGAAGACATATGATACCGGAGTTGACAGAAGTTTTTGGATGGCTTTTCCGGCGACAGCGTGAAGTATCTCCTGCGAGATGATGCCGTAGCCCCGGGACAAGACAAACATTTTATGTGATCGGAGTAAGGATCGTGTGTGCCATCCTGACAATCATGCGATTTGATGGTGGGCGTGTGGAGGCCGAGTCTGTCTTGCGGATGCGTGACTCGATGCGGCATCGAGGGCCAGACGACGCAGGGATATTTCTGGAGCATGACGTCGGGCTTGCCCATCGCAGACTGTCGATTATCGATCTATCGGAACATGGCAAGCAACCTTTAATGAACGAAAACGGCACGGTCGTGCTCGTATTTAACGGCGAGATCTACAATTATGTTGAGCTCAGACGCGCGTTGAAAGAGCGCGGGCACCGCTTTGCTTCATGCTCAGACAGTGAAGTCATCGTGCATCAGTATGAAGAGGATGGTTCGGACTGTGTGCGCAAGTTCATCGGCATGTTTTCCTTCGTGCTTTTCGACCGCAAACGGAGAGAGCTGATCGCGGCCCGAGATCGATTGGGAATCAAGCCTCTCTATTATTATAAGGACCACAAACAGGTCCTGTTTGCCTCGGAAGTCAAAGCCCTGTTGGAAAATGATGACCTCACCGTGGCACCCGACTATCAGGGCCTGTCCGATTACCTCTATGCTGGTCGTCCACTTGGCGGGAAGACGACGTTCCGGAATATTAGCGAGGTTCCTCCGGGACACCTGGTGATCGTCGAACAAGACACAGGACACATCAAGATTCGCAAATATTGGGATGTCCCTTTCCACTATCAGTACGGCCGCAGTGCGTCGGAAATTCAGGAAACACTCAACCACTTGTTGGATCAGGCTGTGGGGATCCATTGCCGCAGCGACGCCCCTCTCGGTTGCCACCTGAGTGGAGGCATCGACTCCAGCACAGTGACGGCCTTAGCCGCCAAGCACTACAAGCCGCTGAAAACTTTCTCCACCAAGTTTTCCGATGATCCTTACATTGACGAAACACGGTACGCGAAGCAGGTCGCGACTCATGTCGGGGCCGAGTATTTTGAATGTCGGCCTTCCGCTCACGACCTCGGCAATCTTCTCATATCACTTATGTGGCATATGGACGTTCCGATGGTTTCGGACGGTGGCTTTTCCTATTGTACCGTCTCCCGCCTCGCCAAGGAGCACGTGAAAGTCACACTCACTGGTCATGGCGGAGATGAGATTTTCGGGGGGTATCCAGCCCAGTTCCAGGCCAGTTTCGGTAGAACGGATATGTTTACAATGAAAAGAGACCCCGACATTATACGGCGGCCATCATTCCTCAGTCGTGTGCTGTCGCTTGCCAGGCATGGCGACTGGAGGACAATGGTCGATCGTCTCTATGGGAGAATCATACCCAGATCCTTCTCCCTGGAAGATCTTTGGATCAACCTTCATTGTGGACCGCTTCCCACGAACAAAACTGTGTTTCATGGAGACTTCACTTCTGAGCTTCATGGCTACAGTCCACAAGAGGAGTATCTTCAGCCGTTCCGCGAGTCAGAGAAAGTGCCAACTTTCGACAGATGCCTTTATCACGATCTTCGGGTATACCTCCCTAGTCTGCTCCACTTGGAAGATCGTGTAAGTATGGCATTATCCGTTGAATCACGCGTTCCTTTGCTCGACCATCGCATCATTGAATTTCTGGCTACGGTCCCTCCTGAACAAAAAATCCCAAGCCTTGAACCAAAGTATCTCTTGCGGACGGCGGCCTCAAGTTTACTCCCCGCAGAAATCTGGAATAGAAGGGATAAGTTTCCATTTCCGGTTCCTGGTAAATTTTGGTCCTCAGATACAGTAAAAGCCATCATCGACCCATTACTGACTTCACGGGACAGTTATTCGCGTGGCATCTTCACCCGTCAAACGCTCACTGAATCAAGCCGGAGTAAAATGAACGGGTGGACATGGGCTATGATCAATGTTCACCTGTGGTTCAAGATCTTTATCGACAAGGATCCCAACTGGACCGATCAGATCCGACCCCTTTACAGAAGGTAGACGTCATGGCCCAACCCCGAAGTGGTATATGATCGCAAATTTTTCTTCAGATAGATGTTTATGCGAGAAAGGCAGTCAATGACGTTTGCGTTGTTGAGCCTCTGGACGTTTTTCCTCATCGGTCGGCCACAAGACTTGATTGCAGGTCTAGAGGCTCTGCGGCCGGCGATGATTCTAGCCGCATTGACTTTCCTTGGAGTGGCCTTTCAATTTTCGCAGAATCATCTGGACCATTCAGGTCTCAGGACGCCTGAGGCAAGAAGGTATTTCATCTTTTTTGGCATTGTGATCATTGGTATTCCATTTGCGTATCACCGCGGGGAGGCATTCAAATTTATCTTCTCAGCGTATCTGATCAATGTCATGTTTTTTGTTGCTCTTGTCACATTGGTGGACAGTGTGGAGAAGTTGAAGCGGATTCTATCGGTCATCTTGTTCTGTACGGCCTTCTATGGGGTATTTGGTCTGCTCATGGGCACTTTTTCAGGAGGCCGGTTCACGATCTATGGCGGAATGTTCGACGCAAATGATACGGCCTACCTTTTATTGACGCTCAGTCCCCTCAGTCTTTTTTTTCTTATCCGGCGGGAAGGCAAACTCAAGAAAATCGTCGCATCGGTAGCTATCGGTGCTTCAGTGATCATAATTTTGCTGACTGGCTCGCGGGGGGGACTCCTGGGTCTGGGGGTGGTGTTCCTGCTATCGTCATTTTCTTCAACTATATCAGTTAGGACACCCTACAAGATCGGCTTTCTGATCATGATCGTGACAATCGCCGCACTAAACTTAGATATGATTAATGTGGATCGGTATCTGACATTGACGGATATTGGACAGGACTATAACCTGACATCGGAGACAGGACGGCTCGGTATTTGGACGCAGGGGTTTCAGTTGCTCCTGGCGAATCCACTCACTGGTGTGGGGGTCCAATGCTTTCCGATGGCTATCGGCTATTTACGGGCGGATGCCAACAGCATCCCGGAATGGCAAGCAACCCATAACTCCTTTCTTCAGGTAGCCGTCGAAACTGGCTTTGTCGGTTTCCTGATCTTCCTGTCGCTGATCTCAATTAGCATTCGTAATTTTTCTCGCTGTCGGAGTTTCAAACCGGTCGGTTCCATTGACAACAACTTGGACGAATTGATGGTTGTGGCAGGATTACTGCAGTTGGCGTTCATAGGTCATTTGGTCGCTGCTTTCTTTTTGTCGCAGGGCTACTCACTGTTTTTTGCGTTGTTCTTTGCGCTCTCGGCTGTCTTGCGACGACTAACGAATGCCTCGGATGAGGCTAAAGATCACCCAGTTCATCCAGTCTTTAAGCCTTACAAGGTATCAACAGAATATGGACAGGCCTACCGCCGCAAAGCTTCGGCTGCATGAACAAATGATCAGAGGACTAGTAAGTCACGAAGGCCGCTCCCAATTGATATGGGCGAAGCCGGTGAGCCATGTTCGGTGGTATGTCGTTCACTTGTGTATAAGCTGTCATATGGTTGCGTGCGGTACTCCAGTGGCCATGCGCCTTCCTGCCGGAGTGATCAAGCATAGTTCAATAAGGTGTAGTGGTTTATGAGTGTCATTGCGAGAAATATCCGTATATTCATGTCGCGAGCAAAGACGCTTCCATTGCTCGATGTAGTCGTGTTGTCGTTGAGGGCAGCTTTCAAGATGGAAAGTGTGTTGGTTTACTGTAAAGACTTGGAACCTTCGTCCAGTGCGAAGCAAGAGCCTTCGGAGTCTTACTTGAACATACAGAAGTGTGAGCTGGCCGAACTAGAAATGCTTAGGAAAAGCATGTTGAATCCATCATGGGAATTGTTATGCGATACATATGATGGAGTCAAAGATTGTTTTGTAATCAAAGATCATAACGGGACCATCAAGCACATAAGCTGGTTGTACTACGAAGGGGATCCTAATCGAATCTTACGGCTGAGTCTCCGAGATGTAGAAATCAAGTATTCTCTTACGCTTCCTGAGTTTAGAGGGAAAGGACTTTATACAAAGACGTTACTTGCGATCCAAGACTATGCAAGAGGGGCAGGGTACAGGAAGGTATTCATCGGTGTAGATCAACAGAATCTCCCTTCGAGAAAAGGTATTGAAAAATCTGGTTTTATTTTCGTCAGTCGTTTGAGGCTAATCAAGTTTGCCGGGATCCAGATTAATCGAAGATTTAACACCTCCTCCGGAAGTCGGTACGTACACGACACCGAGGAGCAAGAGCTTCATTCAGGCCAAAGCTCATCGGCAAATCCATGAATAGAATGCTCAGCGTACACCTGAACTAATCCGCATTGTCTTAAGGCCTAGGTAACATTCTTAACCAGGGTCATATGGTTACAGTTCGTGCGGTCACTGATACTGACCAAGAACAATGGGACAAACAAGTCCTCAACTACGAAGCTGCTAGCCCATTCAACACCCATGCATGGGGCCAGGTGCGGACAACGGACGGCTGGGAACCGCTCTATTTGGTCGTAGAACGTAGTGGACGATCTTGTGGGTGCATGCTTGTGCTGATGAGAAAAGTTCCCATGACTCCTTTTTCCATTTTTTACAGCCCGAGAGGCCCTCTTATTGACTGGCATGATCGGGAGGCCTTGCAAGCACTCATGGCGACGGTCCAAGAATACGCCAAGACGCGAAGAGCCATTTTTTTGAGAAGCGACCCAAACATCCCGGAAAACTCAAGCGATCTGGTGACTGACGCACTGGAGTCCGTGGGCTATGTTCATTTAGAGGAGCGATGGACCTTCTGGAACTCACCTCGGGATGTATCCAGAATTGATCTCACGAGAGCAAAGACCACAGACGAGCTATTCAAGTCGTTTGATGCAGATGCAAGGAGACGTATCCGAAAGGCTCAGGCTGAGGGAGTGGTTATAGAACGAGCAAAAGGGGAGAGCGATCTACTTGGGTTTTACAATGCCTTCAGACGTTTTTCAGTGGAGAAAGGCTTCATGACACGCAGCTATCGGTACCAAAAGTGTATCTGGGATACATTCATTACAGCTGGGAACGGAAGCTTATTTCTTGCAAAGGATCAAGGCCAGATCATTGGAGGACTACTATGCATCATGTTTGCGAAGAAGTGCATTGGGATGCATGCTGGCACGCTAAGTCAATACAAGAACCGCCTCTATTCTTATGCCTATCAGTGGGAAGCGCTGAAATGGGCCAAAGAACGAGGCTGCTCTTACTATAGTTTTAGAGGGGTGGGTACGACACCATCACAAGAACAGTTTAAAGGAAAGTTTCGGCCCGAAGTTGTTCCCCTGTGCGGATATTACGATCTGCCATTTCATTCCCTTATCTATAGAATTTGGCGTTTTGGCGAATTTGTGCTTCTTCCGCGAGTATGGCCGATCCTAATTCTTGGACGGAAGTTCTTCTCTAATCTTAAAACTTTCATCACGAATGTATCGCAGCGGCCCAACAAGCACGGCAAGGACCGGTCTCCATCAACCTGAGTCATCGTTGCGCGATTACCTTGGCATGGCAAACGTGCAAAGACACAGACGGACGCCGACCAGAGTAGCATTGCTGTGCACACCAACCGAATTCGGTGGGGCCGAGCGGGTTATCTTGACGCTGTTGGAGCATGTGGCTCGGAATGAGTTTGAACTTATCCCGGTAGTATTTATCAGGGATGATCCACGTGAGAATCTCTTTCTTGCCAAGGCAGAACAATTGGGCATTACCTGTCATGTCTTGACACTGAATAAATATAAACTGAAATATTGGAACCCCTTCGTCAACCTGATAGAGGCCTATAGGTTGTTCAAGTGCTTAGATGTCGACCTGATCCATACTCATGGTTATCGTGCCGACGCCATTGGACTTGCGATCGCCAAACGGACCAGAACTCCGATCATTGCAACTTGCCATGGCTATATCTCCTCAGACAACCTGTTGGCGCTCTACGTTGCAATTGATCGTCTGGCCTTGCGCTATTTCAGCAAAGTCATCGCGGTTTCCGAGTCGATCAAAGCCGACCTCGTTCAGCACGCAATTGAGAATAGTCGAATAAGCGTAATCCCAAACTCTGTTGCAATACCGGTGGAGGAGGAAAGGCTTACTGTCAAACGAGCGGCCATCAGGCGGTCCCTGGCACTACAAGAAAATGAGTTGGTCATTGGTTACGTCGGCCGGCTTAGTTCAGAAAAAGGTGTTTCGTATCTCATTGAGGCTGCTGCCCTATTACTGCTTCAAGGGCTGCAATTCCGCGTGTTGATTCTTGGTGATGGGCCTGAAAAGCCTGATCTGGAACATCTGGTTAGCCGCCATAAGCTACAGGAAAGTGTCGTCTTCGTTGGATTCCAATCGAACACTCACGACTGGCTTCCGGCATTGGATATTTTTATTCTGCCCTCTCTAACCGAGGGAACACCTATGGCATTGCTGGAAGCCATGGCTTACGGCGTTCCCGCTTTGGCCAGTTCCGTGGGCGGCATTCCAGAGGTCATCCTATCCAAACAAAATGGAATACTGCTGTCCCCCGGGGATCCGGAAGCAATCAAGAGTGCTGTCCTGGAGCTTTCACGGAGTCCTTCACTCCGGATGACTCTGGGTCTTAATGCTCGCAATACCATTCGACAGCGTTACGGAATTCAGGATTGGGTTGAAAAGATAGAGACCCAGTACTTATCCCTGCTCCGAACCGGTAAGTCGTGACGTCTGGAGTTGAACCGTGAAGCTGCTGTTGCTGGTTGTTGGTTTCTACCTAACGTGCTATGTCCTGTATCAGTATCTTCTGATCGGTAGCCGACTGCTTGTTAAGGAATCATTACCACGCACCGCCGGTCAAAGGACTCGGTTTGCCATTCTGATCCCGGCCCATAATGAAGAAGCGCTTCTTGCTGAATCGTTACGGAGTATCGATGAACAACGCTATCCGAAAAGCCTCTATCAGTGTGTGGTGATAGCGGATAACTGTACCGACAATACTGCCGGCGTTGCTTTGGGTGAAGGGGCGACGGTGCTGGAGCGGCGAGATTCAACGCACCGCGGAAAAGGTCATGCGTTGAAATGGGGCCTCACTCAAATGGAGCTAAGGAATTATGACGCCGTTCTGGTGCTCGATGCAGATAGTCGCCTGGGGCAACACTGTGTAGCCGAGTTGGACGCGTTCATGCAGAGTGGCGAGAACGCCATTCAGTGCTCCAACAATGTAGACAATCCCGACGAAAGTTGGTTCTCAAGTCTTACCGATGTGTCACGATCATTCGTGAATGAGATGTGTTTAGCAGCCAAGCAACGGTTAGGCTTGTCTGCTTATCTCATGGGTAACGGTATGTGCTTTTCAACGGCTCTTCTCGAGCGTTACGGTTGGAATGCCTTCACGGTAGGAGAAGACTGGGAATTCTATGCTTATCTGGTACTCCAAGGAGAAAGGGTTGGGTTCTGTCGAACCGCGAAAGTCTTCCATCGTGAGTCAACCTCGCTGAAACAAGCAACGTCTCAACGAATGCGGTGGTCGAGTGGGCGATTTCTTGTCGCTGCCCAATTTGGGTCTCGACTGTTTATTGCCGGACTCATCGAACGGAGTATGCTCAAATTGGATGCCTCTTTGCCCCTTCTGTTCCCGAACCTGTCATTGGGAGTCAATTTGACGCTTCTTGGATTAGTAGCTAGTGCCCTGACATCCAGCCATGACCCTAGCAGATTGGCTCTGGTCAGTTATTTTGTCATGTTGATTCTGTTGCAGGCATGTATGTTTCTAAGCGGTATCATTTTCACGCACAACAAGAAAAAGAGAGTTGCTGCCGTTGTGCTGGCACCCTTGTTCCTAATGTGGAAGATGGGGATTGATCTGTGCTCGATCGTGGGTTTTGGCAGAGCTGGATGGTCCACTTCTCATCGCAAAAGCTTGTAAGTAGATTGACCCTCTGAGATGTGAAGTGATTACGGACTTACGCCCCCAACCAAAGGTTCTCTTCGTCCTCTTTGGGGGAGATGTTATGGGAGGGTCTGAAAGGTTAGTCTACACTCTCGCCGTTGAACTGGCTCGATTGGGTTTGCGTCCAGTTCTAGCCTGTTTCGGGGAGAAAGCATTCAAAGAATATTACGATCTTGGCTGTCCCGTATACATTCTTCAGAAGCGGAATCGGTTTGATGTAGCAGCGATCCGGCGTCTGGCTCATCTCATTCGAGATGAAAAAATTGACGTGGTGAACGCACATCACTTTATGCCTTTCCTGTACAGTTTCTTGGCAAGCAAGGTTTTGACTCAGACACCTTTGGTGTACACCGAACATTCAATTTGGGAGATCGAACGGCTTTCGGCATTTTGGCGGAGCATCGGCCGATATTTGTTTAGGCGGATTGACGCTGTGGTTGGCGTAAGCCCAGTCATCACGAATCGATTGCAGCAGATGTTTGGACTGAACGATGGGGTAGCAACAACCATCCCCAACGGCGTCGAATTGAATGTGTCGGCAACCGGAAAATATATCCTATCCCGTCGCGACCTCGGGGTCGCTGATTCCGATATTCTTATTGCTATGGTGGCCAATTTTAAGGCCATTAAGAACCATCTGTTTCTTCTACGAAGCTTTTATGAGGTTAGTCAACAAATCAGTCAGCCTGTCAAGCTTGTGCTGATAGGCGGACACTTCCCCGGTTTACCCGAAGACACGTATCCAGAAGTTCAGCGATTTATTCAGAGTCATGGTCTTGCCGAGAAAGTAATCCTTTTGGGGTATCGATCGGATGTTCCACAGCTGCTCGCGCTTGTGGATGTGTTTTGCCTGACATCTTTTCGAGAGGGGTTACCCATCAGCGTACTTGAAGCCATGTCCGCCGCGTTGCCCGTCGTAGGTGCCGATGTGGACGGGATTCGAGAAGTAGTCATACCCGGAGAAAACGGTGTTCTTGTTCCGAGCGATGATGTAGCAAAACTCACCAGTGCTCTCATGACCCTCATTAACAACAAGAAGCTGCGCCTAGCGTTTGGGGCCAAATCTAAGCAAATGGCTTCCCGTTATAGCCGAGAGGAATGTGTTCAGAGGTACTTCAGTCTTTTTCGATCACGTGCGAAAGTACCGACTTGACTACCTCTGGGCCAGATAGAAGGGCAGGACTCCTCTTTGTTGTCCTCGGGACTATCCTGAGCCTTGGAGTCCTATTGTGCTGCAGTCAGAAGGCTCTGACAGTCGAGCATACAATCCATTCATCCAAGTCTAACGATGGACTTGCTGAACCATCGCCCGGAGTCGCCTATGTGCTTGGAGGTACTGAAGCAAGTCTCGAGAAAAGGTTCCTTCTCGCCTCCGCTTTATACAAAGAGGGAACAGTTGGCAAAATTCTGTTTCTCAGCCGTTCCGGCAAGACTCGGTACAGTCAAGGGCTTGGACGAAATCTGACCAATGATGAGTGGGCAATACGTTATCTGACAAGTCTTGGCCTTTCCACGAGAGATCTTGATGCCATTGTTGTTCCAGCCAGATTCTTTGGTACGCTGGGTGAAGCCGACAAGGTGATAGAAGTAACTCGGGTTCGCGGTTACAAAACACTCATTCTCGTCACTTCCTCTTATCACACTCAACGAGTTTGGCAGACGTTCACATCCCTGGCTGGAGGTCAGGATGTTAGTCTATATATATATGCGGCAAATGAGGAAGTTGGAACATTGGCCCGTATCGGGGAATGTGTAAAATTAAGTATCTACAAATTATTACTAGCCAGGAGTGACATCTCTAAGAAAGCGACGGCAGCTCAGACATAGAGGCGGTGTTTGTCAAGCTAGTTGTCGCGTCTCCCTACGCTCCACATTCTGCGTGCCTTGTCTCTGCCATGGCGCGGGTCTCCGGATTTAACCAAACCGTGCCGACCGGCGTCCAGTTGCGCGTCTGACGGGACCAACGCGCCGGGTGGCGACGCCGGGCCTGCTCGTAGAGGATGTGCCGCTGCTGGAGCATCGCCCGGTCATGGCCCGCAT
>Ga0224505_10000628_pt1 | contig 23869 bp, 23 predicted proteins | sample SF_Jan12_sed_USG_FD_169102 | JGI IMG/M metagenome (GOLD analysis project Ga0224505, IMG submission 169102) | Sediment microbial communities from San Francisco Bay, California, United States - SF_Jan12_sed_USGS_4_1 | ecosystem: Environmental > Aquatic > Marine > Sediment | place: USA: California... | reverse complement strand
CCGCGCAGGCGCCTACCGAACCGGTTCGTGACCCGCTGGAGCCCACCCCAAAACAGCCCATGGTGGACAATCATGAAGTCGGCCCGTCGGGCAACGGCCGCATCGATGGCTGCCTGGCTGACATCGACCGCGCCGAGGATCCGCGTCAGGCGACCGGAGTTCTCAACCTGGAGCCCATTCAGCGCCTGGGGATAGTCGGGGAGTTCACCCACTCGGAGGAAGCGATCCAGGTACTCGGCCAGCTGCTCGCTGTTCATCGGATTGGTCATCGGCCGCACCTCATATACAGGGCACCATGATGACAGAAATACGACATCGAACGATCTCTTGCAGCTACGTTGATTCTCACTAAGCCACTCACAAACAACGACTTACTGTGCTAGGTAGAACCCAGTGTCTCCGGGATGGTTGAAAACTGCCCTGTTGGTCTCATGAGGATGGCGGCTCGGGGACTTCGGGATCGATCATCCTCACCAGGCCATTGATCTCTCCCCCCTCCTGCACGACCAGGGACTTGGTATTCACGTCGCCGTGGATCACAGCACCGCCCTGAACCTCGATCCGCTCGGTGGCCGAGACACCGCCCTCCACGCGCCCACCGATGATCGCTTCGGCGGAGTGCACGTCCCCTTCGACTGTGCCGCCGCGGGCGACCAGCACCTGCCGATCCGCTCGAACGGTGCCGACGATCGTCCCTTCGACCTTCACCACCCCCGTTGTGGACAGCTCGCCCTCGAGTTTGGCGCCCGGGGCAATGATGGTGAGCGCGGCTTCGCTGCGGGCCGTGCGGTCGGAGCCAGTTGCCATGGTCAGGGAGCCTCCCGAACGACAGTGCGTGGGTCGATGGCGCGGGCGCCGCGCCTGATCTCGAAGTGTAGGTGCGGGCCAGTGGACCGTCCGGTCGAGCCCGCGAGGGCAATCACCTGCCCGGCCGCCACCGTGTCCCCCTCGCTGATCAGAAGCCGGGACGCGTGGCCGTAGAGGGACTGGTAGTCGCCCGGGTGATCCAAGATGACGAAAAGGCCGTACTCGGCGTCCTCGCCGAGTTCGGCAACTACGCCGCCCCCTGACGCGCGAATCGGGGTGCCGATTGGGACCGCGATGTCCAGGCCCGAATGCGTCTCGTCCCGCGGACCAGGGCTCACTTGGCCTCGCGTGATGATCCCACGGCGGTCGAGGGGCCAGTGGATTGGTGGAGACAGCCCGTCCTCGAACCGTGCAGGGGCCTCCGGCGGCTGCGCTTCGATTGGTGCCACCGCCAAGACCGGCTCCGCGAGCGGGGTTTGCATCGCCAGCACGATGCGCCCCCCCATCATCTCACGGATCTGTTCGTAGCGTTGCTCGGCTTCGTCGAGTCGGCGCGCGAGCTGCTGCACCTGATCGCGCTCCGCTTCGAGCCGCGCGATCCGGTCTCGCAGTCCAGGAACGGATGACGCGGTTCGCACGATCGGAGCGTACAGCACTCCCCCGAGGATGATGCCGACGCCGAGGGCACCTGCACCAAAGAGCAGTGTCCGCGCCACCCAGAGGGGAAGGCGGAACTGGCGCGAGTGCGGGTCGCCGTCGCGGTGGACGACGACGGTCACCGCCTTGTCGTCAGTCATCCGGCGTAGGGCTCCCCGAGAATCAACTCGAGCAGCCGTGCGAGGTCGTCGTTGGAGTAGAAGGTGACCGTGAGCCGGCCGCCCTTGCCCCGCTTGGCGACGAAGACATCGGTCTTGAGATGCCGTCGCAGCGCATCCTCGACGCGCCGCACGTCGGTGTCCGGCTTGCGCGCGCTACGCCGCCCCGCGCGCGGTCGGCGCTGCGGCGCGCGGTCGCCGCGCGCCAGCGCCTCGAGCTCACGCACCGAGAGGTCATCGTCCACCGCGCGCCGGGCAAGCGTGGGAATCGTCCTGAAGTCGTTGACCAGCAGCAACGCGCGGGCGTGGCCGGTTGAGAGCGCTCCTTGGTGCACGAGGTCCTGCACCGCATCGGGGAGCTTGAGCAGGCGCAGTGCGTTGGCTACGGCCGGCCGACTCCGGCCCACCAACTCGGCTAAATCGCCCTGCGACACCCCGAACTCTCCCATCAATCGCTGGTACCCCCGGGCCTCGTCGATGGGCGACAACTGGTCGCGCTGCAGGTTCTCAACCAGGGCAAGCGTGAGGAGCGTGCGATCGTCCACGTCGCGGACGATGGCGCCGATCGCACTCCACCCCAGCCGAGCGGCGGCCCGCAGTCTGCGCTCGCCGGCAATCAGCTCGTATCCACCGTTGGCCGAGCGTACGACGATCGGTTGCAGTAGTCCCGAGATGCGGAGCGAGTCCGCAAGCTCGCCTAGGGCATCGTCATCGAAGACGCGGCGCGGCTGATAGGGATTGGGACGAACCTGATCAACCGCGAGCTGGACCAGGGTTCCATCAGCCGTCGCCTCGGACGTCGTCGGCGACGGACCGAGCAACGCCTCGAGGCCCCGACCGAGTCGCCGTTTTGGCTGACCCGCGCTCACGCGCCCTTCACTCCCCGCACCCGGGTCGGCGTGCCTAACGAGGCGATGCGGCGGATCAACTCCTGGGCGAGCGCGAGGTAGCACTTGGCGCCAACGGAGTGCACATCGTAGAGCAAGATCGGCTTCCCAAAGCTCGGCGCCTCGGCGAGGCGCACGTTCCGCGGGATCACCGTCCGGAAGACCTTGCCCGCGAAATACTCCTGCGCTTCGGTAGCCACCTGCCGGGAGAGGTTCAGGCGGCTGTCGTACATGGTCAGCAGCACGCCGTCGATGGCGAGCGCCGCATTGAAATTCTGCTGCACGAGCCTGATCGTGTTCAGCAACTGGGATAGCCCCTCGAGCGCGTAGTACTCGCACTGGATGGGAATCAGCACGGCGTCCGCCGCAGTGAGCATGTTCAACGTGATGAGCCCGAGCGACGGAGGGCAGTCGATCAGGATGACGTCGTACGCGTCGCGCAGCGGCGCCAGGGTGCGGCGCATGACCGTCTCCCGCGCTCTGCGGGACACAAGCTCGATCTCTGCACCCACCAGGTCCTGGGTTGCCGGCACGACATCGAGCAGCGGGAAGTTGACCTCGCGCTGGACGACCTGTTGGATGGCGCTGTCACCCAACAGCGCCTCGTAGAGCGAGCCCGAAACGGCCGCGCGATCGACCCCGACGCCGCTGGTGGCGTTGCCCTGGGGGTCGCCGTCGATCAGCAGCGTCCGGGTTTCCGCAGCCGCCAGCGACGCCGCCAAATTGACGGCCGTCGTGGTCTTACCGACGCCGCCCTTCTGATTTGCGATCGCGATGACTCGGCTCATGTGTCGTAAATATATTACTTACAATGTTTTATACAATAAGTGGCTCGGTGATACTGCGGCTGAACTTACCGCGGCGGAATATACGGGGCTCGCACTATAGCGTAAAGCGCGCGGCGCCGATCTGTTTCACGTGAAACACGCCGGTGGCTCGATGTCAAAGACCAGTGGCGGCGGGATGGTAGCCACCGAGTCGTGGAGTCAACTCGGGTTACCGACGCGAGAGGCACCGCGCTCGCCGCGCGAGGTGGTTCGCTAGCGAACCAGGCGGAGGAAGTAGACGTCCGCGTCCGTATCCGGATTGACGAGCGAAAATGCCAGGACCGTCCCGTCGCCGTCGATGGCGGGAGCGAATCCTCCGGTCGTACCCACGATGGGGGTGATCACGCTGCTCGCAAGATCCACCCAGCGGAGGTCGGGACCGCGGACGACGAGCCGGTCTCCGGCGGGGGCAAATGCGGGGTCGCGCCCCTCTGTTAGGACTTGCTCTGCTCCCGACTCGAGGTTCCGCACCACGATTTCCCAACTCGTGGCCGTCACCTCGACGTGCTCCTCATTGCACGAGAGGAACCCGAGCGGGATCGAGAAGGTCGTGACGATGGAGTCGAGCCCGAGGGGTCGCGCGAAGGCCAGGAGACGCCCATCGGCGCTCACCGCGGGATACGCACCGGTCCCGATCAATACGGGAGGCGCCGACGTGTCGGTCAGGCTTGCCTGCCAGATCTGTTCGCCATCCGAGATGATCGCCTCGACCGATCCGGCCAGAAGCACCGGGCCGAACGGATTGGCTCCCCTCTCATCAGCATCCCGCACCGCAGGACCCACCCGGACCCTCTGCTGCGTCGTCCCTCGGCCGGTAACCGTGGGGATGGAGACGAAACGCCTGGGCAAGGATGCCAGCGGCGTCCCGTCTGTGGCCGGAAGTGTGTAGAGCGTGATGGCCACCGGAGACGGTGTTCGCGGGGCCGGGCCTGGGGTGCCGGCGCTCGTCACCGAGCTGTCGGGGCAACCGTCAAGTCCCGGAGCCGCAACATGCCACGCGCCAAGCACCCGCAGGGCGCCGTCGCTCGTCAGGGTCCCGACCGGATGGAGGAGGGCCGGTCGATACGCCGCCACCTCCTCGCGCACCACCCCGCTGTCGAGTGGGACGCTCGCCAGAATCCAGTCCTTCCCAAACGGCGCGAGGTCGTACGTCCGGAACAGAAGCCGACCGTCCGGCAAGAAACCGCGCACCGCATCGGGACCGGGTCCAAACGTGACCCGGTAGCGTCCCGCCTGGTCTTGGAGGGGGGTGAACGACGGCGGTTCGACAATGACGTCGGACGGCGACTCGCACGCGAACGAGCCTGCCATCAGGAGCAGCCCCCAAGCGATCGAGGACCAGAGTTTCACGTGAAACACCGTCGTAGTATTGTATAATCCATTGTCACACAACGTTTTATGACACTCGCTTAGGCCGATGCGCGTCGGCGCCGCACCACTTCGTGCACGATTGCCTGGAGGTCGGACGGACTCACCCCCGGGATTCGTGACGCCTGTCCGAGCGATCCCGGCTTCACCTGGTGGAGTTTCTGTCTTGCCTCAGTGCTCAGGCTCAGGAACCCCAAGTACTGAAGATCGTCCGGCAGGGCGAAGTCCGCGAGTTCGCGGAGCCGAGCGGCTGCCTCACGTTCTCTAAGGAGGTAACCCTCATAGCGAATCTCGATCTCGGCGGAGTGCCACGCCTCCGGCGTCACGTCACTCGGCACCCCACCTGTCGCCAGGAGGAGCGCACGCAGATCCATGCCCGGGCGGCGGACGAGGTCAATGACCTTCTGCCGCTCGCTGATCGGCCGCTCACCGGCCGACTCCAGGAGGGGATTGGCCGCCTCAGGAGTGAGATTGCCCTCGTGCGCCAATGCGATGACCCGATCCTCCATCTCCAGACGCTGTTCTACCGCCTCCCACTCCTCCGCCGTGAGCAGCCCGAGCTTCCTCGCCATGGGACCAAGTCGCGCCAACGCGTTGTCTTGGCGGAGTAGCAATCGATACTCCGCGCGAGACGTGAAGAGTCGGTACGGCTCGTCCACCCCGCGGGTGACCAGGTCGTCTGTTAGAACGCCGATGTAGGCCTGATCTCGGGTGAACACGACCGGCTCGTCGCCACGAAGCGCGTGGACCGCGTTGATGCCGGCCGCAACACCCTGGGCGGCTGCCTCCTCGTACCCCGTTGTCCCGTTGATCTGGCCGGCGAAGAACAAACCCGGAACGGCCTTGACCTCAAGCCACGGCGTCAGCTGGTGTGGCGGGTAGTAGTCGTACTCGATCGCATATCCCGGCCGCGTCATGCGCACGTGCCCGAGCCCCGGGACCTGGCGCAGAAACTGTTCCTGCACTTCGGCGGGCAGTGACGTCGAGAGGCCATTCACGTACAGCTCGTCGGTGTGCAGTCCTTCCGGCTCGAGGAAGACCTGATGTCGCTCCGCGTTGGGGAACTTGACGATCTTGTCCTCGACCGACGGACAATACCGCGGGCCCCGCCCGGCAATCGCTCCGCCGTAGAGGGCCGATTCGCCGAGATTCGCCTGGATGATCTCCTTCACCTCCGGCCCGGCCCACGTGATCCAGCATGGACGATCCCCCGGACGGGGGGCGTTCGTGTAGTGGCTGAAGCGAAACTCCTCTCGCTCGCCGTCCTGCCGTTCCAGCTTCGCGTAGTCGACAGAACGGCCATCGATCCGCGGTGGTGTCCCGGTCTTGAACCGGTCGACCTCGAGGCCAACAGCTTCCAGCTGCTCGGCCAGGTCTACCGCCGCCGGGTCGCCGGCCCGTCCGCCCGCGATCTGCGTTTCCCGACCCATGTGAATCCGGCCGCGGAGGAACGTCCCCGCGGTCACGACCACGGCACGTGCCCGGATCTCGACACCCGTCGTCGTGCGCACACCAACGGCCCGGCCCTGCTCCTGGAGCAGGGCAGCGGCCGTTCCCTGGAGGAACTCGATCCCCTCGAACCGTTCCAGTTCCTGCCGCATCGCCAGGCGGTAGAGACTCCGGTCGCACTGGGCGCGCGGCGCCCAGACGGCCGGTCCCTTGGATCGGTTGAGCATGCGAAACTGGAGGCAGGCCCGGTCCGTGGCCCGGCCCATCACCCCACCAAGGGCATCGACTTCTCGCGCCACGGTGCCCTTGGCAATGCCCCCGATCGCCGGGTTGCAGGACATCTGACCGATGGTCTCGAGGTTCGAGGTCAGGAGCAGCACGCGTGCGCCGAGGCGGGCCGCGGCGGTGGCGGCTTCGGAGCCGGAGTGGCCTCCACCTATCACAATCAGGTCAAAGGACATTGGCGTCGGGATGAGGGAGGTAGGATAGACGGCAAGACGGCAAGCCGGCAAGCGGTTGGCGGGGATTGGGCGCCAGATTGCACCGGGGCGGGATGTTCTGGTTACCAGGCCCTTCGCCCCTCCCGCCACCTTTGGTCCATGCCACCGTACAGGAATCTCAAGGCGTGGGAGCATGCGCAGCGGCTCGCCATCGAGTGCGTCAAGGCGGCTCGGCGGTTTCCGGAGTACGAACAGGATGCTCTGGCTGATCAGTTCCGCCGGGCCGCCTACAGCGTCCCGATCAATATCGCGGAAGGAAGCGCCCGAAAGGGATCGCGGGAGTACAAGCGGTTCCTAGACATCGCATCGGGATCGTTGGCGGAATTGGAGACCATCCTCGGGATCGCCAAGGAACTCGGCTACATCCCGCCCGCCGACTACGTCCGCCTCGACACCCAGGCCTCCGAGACCGGCAAGACACTCTACGGTCTACTCCGAAAGATCGGTGCCGCCGCTGCAAAAGGCAGAAAGGACCAAGGCTAGGCCCTAGGTCCTTTCAACCGCTCGCCGTCTTGCCGTCTAGCCGTCTAGCCTTTCACCCACCTCACCAGTTCCTTCAACCCTGGCTTCTTCCCATACGCCAGAATCCCCACCCGATAGATCCTCCCCGCAATCCACGTGATGACCACCACCGTGCCAAACAGGATTCCCAGCGAGCCGGCAACTTCGGTGAGCGGGACGGGCGATGCCGCCCAGCGCACCGGCATCGCGATCGGCGACGTGAATGGTACGAGGGACAACGTAAGCGCCATCGAACCATCGGGGTTGTTGAGGATACCGATCATCAGGACGGTGGGGATGACGAGCAGCATCACGACGGGTGTCTGCGCCTGCCGCGCTTCGGCCTCGGTATTCACCATGGCCGCCACCGCGGCGAACATCGCAGCGTAGAGGAAGTACCCCAGCAGGAAGTACGTCAAGAAGAGCAGGATCGTCCCGAGCGGCACTTCCGGGAATGACATCTGCCCGACGGCGGCGGCGGCCTCCGGGCCCTGGCCCAGCCACCGCGCGACGTCAGCCCGCCGATCAAGCAGCAGTTTTCCCGTACCCAACCAGATGCCCAGCTGGAGCAAACCGACGGCACCGACTCCGGCCACCTTGCCGGCCAACAACTGGAACGGCTTGAGACTCGAAACGAGGACCTCGACAATGCGTGTCGACTTCTCCTCCACGACCGCTCCCAGGACCTGGACGCCGTACAGCAGGATCGCCAGGTAGAGCAGGAACCAGATGAAGTATGCGAGGAAGAACGACGACTCCGCCGAGCCGCCCGTCACCTTGCCGTCCCGGATCTGCACCGTCGCGAGATCCACCGGAATCTGCGCCCGGGACACGACCGACAGCTCGACCCCCTCCCGCTGGAGGCGCTCGGCGAACACGCTGGACCGCAGCGTGGCCTGCATCGTCCGCATGTCCGTCAGCGAGGATACGTTCGAGCCGCGGTACTCGGCCTTGCCGTCCTCAACCGTGTTGTCCGTGATGAGCAGCATCCCGTCGAGCGGCGTCGTGCCGATCTCCTGGGCCAGTGCTACGGCCTGATCCTCGAGGCTCGCCAACGCAACCGCACGTCGCTCCACGCTGAGTTTCGGGATCTGCTGCATCGCCGCCGTCAAGCGCGTACCGAAATCGTCGCTGGTGGCGTCCAGCACCACCACGTTCCGCTCACCGCCCCCCCGTTCGGCCATGACGATGGGCAGCACGATCACGAGGCCCATGAAGACCGGACCCAGGATGGTCCCGATGAGGAACCACTTGGTACGCACTCGCTCGATGAACTCGCGCCGGATCACCACCATCAGCTTATGCACGGGCCACCTCCTCCGGCGATGTGGGAAGCGCCTGGGGGCCCGCAAGGTCGATGAAGATCTTGTGCAGCGTGGGCTCCGCGATCTCGAACCGGCTCACCACGACTCCCTGCCGCACGAGGGCTTCCAGTACCTGCTGGGCCTTCGCGCCGGCGGCCAACTCGAGTTCGGCGTAGTTCCCGTAGTTGTCGGCGCGTGAGATGAGCCGGGTGTCCGAGAGCACGCCATCCAACGCGGCCGATCGTTCCGCGGCCACGACGAGGTGGGAACCGCCGTGTTGACGCTTGATCTCCGCGAGTGGTCCGTCCACCACCTTCGTGCCCCGGGCGATGATGCAGACGGAGTCGCACAGCTTCTCGGCCTGTTCCATGATGTGGGTCGAGAACAGAATCGTGGTCCCCTTCCGCGACAGGTCGACCACGGTGTCCTTCATGACCTGCGTATTCACCGGATCGAGCCCGGAGAACGGCTCGTCCAGCACCAGGAGCTCGGGCTCGTGTAGCACGGTCGCGATGAACTGCACCTTCTGCTGCATCCCCTTCGAGAGATCGTCCGCCTTCTTCAGCGCCCAGTCCCCTAGTCCCAAGCGGGCGAGCCATTCCATAGCCCCCGCCCGGGCCTTCGCGCGCGAGACACCCTTGATCTCGGCCAGGAAGATCAGCAGATCGATCACCTTCATCTTCTTGTAGAGACCGCGCTCTTCCGGCAGGTAGCCGATCCGGTGGCTCAGATCCTTCCCGTCACCCCGTCCGCCGAACAGCGCCACCTTGCCCTCGTCCGGGTAGATGATGCTCATCATCATCCGGATCGTGGTGGTCTTCCCGGCACCATTTGGCCCGAGGAGCCCATACACGGCGCCCCGCGGGATCGCGAGCGAGAGGTCGCGCACGGCGGCAAAATCACCGTAGCGCTTGGTTATGGACTGTACCTCGACGACGATGTCTCTCATGACGTCGGCATTCCGGGGTTAGGGACGGAGCTTGGGAACCTTGGAGTCTCTCGACCAACGACGCGCTGGTCAAGGCGAGGGACAATGCGAGGCGAAGGCAGGCGATGGCCCCGAAGAGGCCTGAAGGGACTACTCCGCCTGCCGCTTTGGGGAACGCAGCGCCTGGCGATCCGGGTCCCAGCGCCAAAGGTTCTCGCCGGTGAGTCGCACGCCACCCCACCAACGGTGCATGCCATTGATGCGGATTCGGTCCTCCCGATTCTCGAGCACCGCCCGGCCCACGTCCGTCAGGGCCAGCGCCTCACCCTCCGACTGCAGGAGCGGGACGGGGCCCCGGGCAAGCCTGTGCGTGTACTGCAGGAACGACGCATCGCCGAGATAGATAGGATTCTCGAACTCCTGCGCCCGCTGGAACGCCTCGCCGATGGTGGACGCGCCGTCGGCGATCGCAGCCAACAACTGGCGCTCCGATCGAGCCAGCCCATCGCGCGCGGGTAGCTCCTCCAGGAAGCGCAGCAGCGCTCCTCTGAGGAACGGCAGGGGGTTCGTCTCGGCATTGAGGATGGCGATCACGGCTTCCGGCGTGGGAGCGCGCACGGCGCCCCACGCATCGATCGCGAGCGCGAGTTGCTCGTCCGTTACCGTCTTCCGTCCCTCGAAGTCCCGGCGGAGCTCCTCGTCTGAGAGGAGGCTCACGAAGCGGGCGTGACAGATGAGGCTCAACCGCTGCGGGCGCCGAACCGGGGCCCCAAACCAATCAAGCAACTGGATCAACTGGAGCTGGTCATACAGGTCATGCTCGAACCAGAGCACGACTTCGTCATCGTCGTGTGATGCCCGGAGCCTGCCGTCGCGACGACGGAAGTCCGATCGTATCTCGTCAAACGCGCCCCAACCACGATCCGCGATGAACCGGGCCCGTACGGTGGACAGCGCCTCCAGATCGAGACCGGCCGGAATCGGCCCGTCATGCAGCACGTCTTCCCACGGGAGCTTCTCGCCGCCGATACCGGCTCGCTCCATCGTCGCGACAGCGCTCGATCCGTTGGTGATGATCAGCACCAGTCAGACCCCTCCACGCTTCCGCCACTCTTCGATCGCGAGACCACCTGCATCCCGGTAGAACCCCAGATCCTCACCCGTCCGCAGCTTCGTGATGTAGGCAATCTGGCCCGTGTGCATGCCGAAGTGCTCGACCACGTGGTAGATGGCGCGGAACACGTTCGTGTCACGCCCCTGGATCCTCCGGTCCTGGGTGAGCACCGCCGGGTCGAGGTCGCCCAGCACCCGGTCCACGTCGCGCAGCGCCGTATCGAGCCGTCGCAGCAGTTCGTCCCGCGCCAGTGGACCCCGCTCGTCGAACTCCGCCTGACGGTGGCGCGCGTCCGGAGCGCCGCCCACGCCGCTCACGATCCACTGCCGGATGTTCCCGGCCAAGTGCAGGACCAGGTTGCCAATGCTGTTCGCGTGCTCGTTCGGCCGCCACCAGAGATCTTCATCCGACAACTCCGCCAGGCAGAGTCGGATCTTCACCGCGTACTCCTGCGTGAGATAGCGCCGCGACTCATCCAGGAACGCCTGCCCCAGGTCCATCAGGATGTCTCCGGATCCCGATGCACCGTCTCCGGCGAGAAGGCCGGCACGCAGACCGCGACGTATTCGGCCCCTTCGGCGCCTGGGGTGCTGTAGCGGACCCACTCACCCGCGTGAGCGATCACTCCCTGGCCAGCCTGAACGTCCATGGCGCCACCGTGGCTCTCTACTCGCAGGGTGCCACGGAGCACGACGGTGTATTCGTCGAATTCCGGTGTCTGCCCCGGTTCTTCCCATCCCGCCGGACTGATCATCCGCGCGATGCTCACACTGCGGGTGCCGGTGTTGGCACGCCCCACGAACTCGTTGATCGCCTTGGGTTTGGTGCCCACGCACGGAATCCGCGTTGGCTGGTCAATGAGCGTCGGCATCTGTACTCCCTGGCTGGGCGGGTGCACGCGCGGCGCGCGTGGCTGGGCTAGGACCGCGGCAGTTCCTCGAACTTCGCCGTGAAATGCCGCAAGTAGGGGGGCTCGTAGGTCATCCGCAATCCGGGGAACTCGGTCCGCTGCCGATACACCTCCTCGGCCGCCTCGACCAGGTAGTCCACATGACTCTGGGTGTAGACGCGCCGCGGGATGGCCAGTCGCACCAGCTCCAGCGCCGGCGCATGGTCACCGCCCCCGAACATCACGCTGCCGATCTCGACGGACCGGATGCCGGCTTCGCGGTAAAGGGCGCAGACGAGCGCCTGCCCCGGGAACTGCGCGGGCGGAATGTGCGGGAGCAGCTTGCCGGCATCGATATAGATGGCATGCCCCCCGGGGGGCTCGACGATGGGGAAGCCAATGGCCAGCAACTTCTCGCCGAGGTAGGCCGTCGACCGGATCCGGTAGGCCAGGTAGTCCTCGTGGATCACTTCGTCGAGACCCTGTGCCAACGCCTCGAGATCCCGGCCTGCCAATCCCCCGTACGTGACGAATCCCTCGGTGAGGATCAGCAACGCATCCGCGCGTTGCGCGAGCGCCTTGTCACGAATCAGCAGAATTCCGCCGATGTTGACGAGCCCATCCTTCTTGGCGCTGATCGTCGCGCCGTCGGCGAGGTCGAACATGTCGCGGACGATGTCACGGATCTCCCGCTGGCCCTGTCCGGGTTCCCGCTGCTTGATGAAGAAGGCGTTTTCGGCAAAGCGGCACGCGTCGAGGAACATCGGAATCCCGTGCCGGTCGCACACGGCCCGTACCGCCCGGAGGTTCTCGAGGCTCACCGGCTGACCGCCGGCCGAGTTGTTGGTAACCGTGACCATGCACAGGGGAATGGCCTCGACGCCCACCCGCTCGATCAGCCGCTCGAGGGCGCCGACATCCATGTTCCCCTTGAACGGATGGCGGTTCGTCGGATCGGCCGCTTCCGGGATCCCCAGGTCCACGGCCTCCGCACCCGAGTGCTCGATGTTGGCTCGGGTCGTGTCGAAGTGCGCGTTGTTGGGCACCACCTTCCCGGGGCCGCCGACCAACTCGAACAGGATGCGCTCGGCCGCCCTGCCCTGATGCGTGGGCAGGATGTGATCGAACCCCGTGATCTCCTGCACGCGGTCCCGGAACCGGAAGAAACTCTCAGCTCCCGCATACGATTCGTCGCCCCGCATGATGGCGGACCACTGGAGACTGCTCATTGCCCCGGTGCCGCTGTCCGTCAGCAGATCGATGAGGACGTCGCGGGCGGGGATGTTGAAGACGTTGAAGTACGCGTCGCGCAGGATGCGCTCCCGCTCCTCACGGGTCGTCATCCGCAGCGGCTCGACGACCTTGATCCGGAATGGCTCGATGATGGTTTTCATGTCGCCCGCGAAGTTAGTCGGCGTCGCGATGGTGGGCCAGGGAACGGACCGCCCGCTCGACCGATCGCCCGACGCGAGTCAGCGACCGCGCTGCGCACTGCCGGCGGGCGGACCGATCAGCCGCACCGAGCCGGGCAACAGCTCCACCTGTGCATCCGCCGGGACCTGCACATAGAGCGACCGACCCGACGAGCTGAGCGCCGGGTAGCGCTTGCCCACTTCCAGCATGGTGGCCGCCACGAGTCTGTCGGGGAGCGGCAGGCCGTTCACCCGCACCGTCGCGAGATAGAACTGCACCACTTCGCGGTTCGGTCGGAGGAGCGTGATCTCGCCCGTCAGCTCGGTCTCCGCCGGCACCATCGTGACGATGGGACCCAGGGCGGCGCGTGTCTCCGCGTTCAGATCGCGGACCCGGCTGCTGATCACGACGCGCGTGGAGTCACCGCGCACCATCACGCGGACATCCGACGGGATTGGGACGACGCCGAGCCGGGCCATGAGGTAGGAGGCCCAGTCACCGACCCCAACCGTCCCTTCCGGCAGCAACCGCTCCACGAACACCGCGTCCACGACCGCCGACGCCCGCATGACTCCGCCCTGAGTGACGGAATCCGGCGGGGCCTGCGCGACCATGGGGCGCGAGCACGCGGTCAGGACAGCTGCGGCAAGCACAAACGCGGACCCCTTGCGGAGAAGCCGGCTACCCGGGCTATTGCATACGGTCGACATAGCTCGAAGATACACCGGCCATGTCCGATGGTTGCCCCGCACCGGGGCGCCACAGCGCGCACCGCTCCTCCAGGACGCCCCTTCATGGGATTCCGCCTCGCCGCCTACGCCGCGTTCGTGCTGTCCGGGGTTGCCGGCCTCGTCTACGAAGTCCTCTGGACACGCTATCTGGGGTTGCTCGTCGGCCACAGCGCCTACGCCCAGGTAATCGTTCTCGCGGTGTTTCTTGGCGGGATGGGAGCCGGCGCGCTTCTCGTTGGCGCCCGGTCGGCCCGGCTGGCCGATCCCCTCCGTTGGTACGCACGCATCGAGATTCTGATCGGTCTGTTCGGATTCGCGTTCGATCCCGTTTTCCGCAGCCTCATGGGGACCGTGTTCGAACGCCTGTTGCCCGCGGCTGGTACGGGACCCGCCAGTCTGGTCGCCACATGGGCGGTGGCATGCCTGGCTATCCTCCCACAATCCCTCCTTCTGGGCGCGACGTTTCCCCTCATGACGGCTGGCATTTTGCGACGCCAGTCGGCGCAGCCCGGCCGGGTGCTGGCCATGTTGTACGGGGCGAACAGCGGTGGCGCGGCCGTCGGTGCGCTCGCGGCGGGCTTCCTCCTCATTCCGGCGCTGGGGCTTCCCGGAGCCGTGTTGTCGGCGGCCGTGCTGAACCTGGTGGCGGGCGCGATCGCTTTCGTGCTCTCCGGCACTACCGCGGCGGAGTCCATGCCCATGCCGGCCGTCGACCAGCCAGCGGCCGCTGGTCTCCGCGACCGATTCGCGACCGTCGGACCGCTGCTCCTCACCGTCGCCGCAGGGACGGCAATCGCCTCGTTCCTCTACGAGGTTGCCTGGATTCGCATGCTCGCACTACTGCTGAGCAGTGCGACCCATGCGTTCGAAATCATGCTGTCGGCCTTCATCCTCGGGCTCGCGCTCGGCGCGTTCTGGGTGCGGCGGGGCGCCGATGGCTGGAAGCATCCGGTGCGGGCTCTCGGGATCATCCAATTCGTGATGGGATGCGCGGCGCTCGCGACACTGTTGCTCTACCAGGAAGCCTACGGGTGGATGGTCTGGCTGATGCAGACCTTCGCCCGTACTGACGCCGGTTATGTGGGATTCTCGGTCGGCCGGTACGCGATCAGTCTTGCGATCATGCTGCCGGCCACGTTTTGCGCGGGTGCGACGCTCCCCCTCATCACCCGGGTCCTCCTCACCCGCGGCGTTGGTGAAGCAGCGATCGGACGCGTGTACGGCGTGAACACGCTCGGGTCCATTGTCGGGGTCGTCCTGGCCGGGTTGATCCTGCTGCCGCTGATCGGGCTCAAGGCCCTGCTGATCACCGGTGCGGCACTGGACATCGCCCTGGGGGTGCTGGTGCTCGCCGCCGGCACCGCGGGCACGACCCGCCGGCTCGCGGTCGCGGCGACCGCCGCCGGAATCGTCCTGGTCGGCGCCAGCGCGCTCGGCCCCAACCTCGACCGCCAGCTCCTCGCCAGCGGCGTGTTCCGGACCGGCACGCTCCTGTCGGCGGCCAGCATCGAGCCGCTGTACCACGAAGACGGCCGTACCGCCACCGTCACGGTCTACCGTGCGCTCTGGGCCGGCACGGTCGTGATTGCGACCAACGGCAAGCCCGACGGATCGCTCCCCGAGGGGTGGCTCGAGCCCTGCGTTCCCGACGAGACCCCGGGCCCGATGACCGGTGACGTGGCAACGCAGACGCTCGCTCCGCTCATCACGCTGGCCCATCGGCCGGATGCCGACCGTGCGGCAATCATCGGCTTTGGATCCGGCATGTCGTCTCACCTGCTGCTCACCGCCGCTCCCGCGCTCGGCTCACTCGTCACGATCGAAATCGAGCCCGCCATGCTGCGGGCGGCCCGCCTGTTCCTGCCGGCCAACCGGCGAGCCTACGATGATCCTCGCTCGACGCTCGTGATCGAGGATGCCCGCGCGTACTTCGCGCGTACGGGCGAGCACTTCGACTACATCTTCTCTGAGCCGTCGAACCCGTGGGTGGCGGGCGTGTCCGGCCTGTTCACCACGGAGTTCTACGCCCGCGTGCGCGGCGCCCTCACGGATGACGGTGTGTTCGGCCAGTGGCTGCATCTCTACGAGCTGAATGACGAGCTGGTGCAGTCCGTGCTCGCGGCCATCCACGAGAACTTCGGCGCGTATGTGGTCTATCAGGTAGATGCGGCGAACATCCTCGTCGTGGCAAGCCCGGCAACCCTGCCGTCGCCACAATGGTCCCGTGTGTTCGCGCAGCCGGCACTCCGGCAGGATCTCTGCCATACGATGGCGGTCTCGGGCGACATGATGGAGGCGAGCCGGATCGCGGATCGACCATCGCTTGCCCCATTGCTCGACGGCGGCGCGGGCGCCAACGCGGACCTCTACCCCGTGCTCGACCTCGGTGCCGAGCGCGCGCGCTACCTCCGGCAGCGCGCGGCCGGCCTCATGGACCTCGCCGCCGGGCGGTTCGATTTCGTGGCGGCGTTGCACGGATCGCGACTGGACCCGACCACCGATTCGCTCGCTGTCGTTCCGGACATCCCCCGGCAGCGTGCCCAAGCCACGGCTGCCGCGCTCCGCGGTCCGGGTAGCTCGGTGGCGCCGGATCGCTCGGACGCCCGCTCGAACGCTCGACACCTGCTCACCCGGTGGCGTCGTGGACTGGATGCCGGCATCGCACCGAGCGACTGGGCCACCTGGCTGACTGAATTCGACGTCGCGGAGCACCTCGTGCACGGGGCCACACGTGGATTCGTGGACCGTGGGTTCTACGACCGCGTGGATCAGTTCGTGGAGGTGACCGCGGCGCCGGAGCCGGTGCGCCACGTTGTCCAGTTCCGACGCGGGCTCGCAAGTTGGGATTTCGCCCTCGTACGGGAAGCCGGGCTCGCCCTCACACGGGAGAACCGACAGGGGCTCTCGATTTCACAGCGCGATCTCATGGAAGGACTGATCACCGCGCATCTACTGCTTGGCGACGCGCGCACGGCTGACAGTCTGTTCCAGTCGTTTGCCCGGCAGGCAGGTCCGGCGGAGGTGGATCTCAGGCTGCTCCTACTCGGCGCACACGTACAGCGGGCGCGAGAAGCGCGACGCGGCCCTACTCCAAGGTGATGCCGTCCCCGTTGGTGAGGGCCGCGTGGAGCGTGTGCCATGGGAGATTGGCGCACTTCACCCGTGCCGGGAACTCCTTCACGCCCGAGAACGCGACCAGCTTCACGCCCAGCGTGGTGCGGTCCGGCTCCGCCGTGCCCGTCACCATCCCGTGGAACGCACGGAACAGCTTCTCGGCCTCGACCACGGTCTTGCCCTTCACGACCGTCGTCATGACCGACGCCGAGGCCTGGGAAATGGCGCAGCCCTGCCCCTGAAACCCCACATCCTCGATCACGCCGTCCGTCACCTTCACCCACAGCGTGATTCGGTCGCCGCAGAGCGGGTTGTCGCCGTCGGCGGTACGGTTGGCGTCCGGCACCTCGCGGAAGTTCCGCGGCGCCTTGTTGTGATCGAGGATCACCTGCTGATACAGCTCGCTCAGGTCGCTCATCGCGGGAAGACTTCCCGCACCCGATGCAGCCCTGCGACCAGCCGGTCCACGTCATCCCGCGTGTTGTAGAACGCCATGGACGCCCGCGCGGTGGCCGGGATGCCGAAGAAGTCCATCACCGGCTGCGTGCAGTGGTGCCCCGTGCGGACCGCGACACCTTCCTGGTCGAGGACCGTGCCGATGTCGTGGGGATGCGCGCCCTCGAGCGTGAACGACACTACCGGCGTCTTCCGAGCCGCCGTGCCTACGATGTGCAGGCCCGGAATGTCCGAGACCGCCTCGGTGGCGTATGCGAGCAGATCGGCCTCATGGCGGGCGACAGCCTCCCAATCGAGCTGCCGGAGATAGTCCACCGCGGCACCCAGGCCCACGGCACCTTCGATGTTCGGTGTCCCCGCCTCGAACTTCATGGGGAGCGGCGCGTACAGGGTCTTCTCGAACGTGACCGACCGGATCATCTCGCCGCCGCCCTGATAGGGCGGCATCTCGTCCAATAGCGCCCGCTTGCCGAACAGCACGCCGATGCCCGTAGGACCGAACATCTTGTGGCCCGAGACCGCATAGAAATCGCAGTCCAGCGCTTGGACGTCCACCGGCCCGTGCGGAGCCGCCTGCGCCCCGTCGATCACCACGGGAATGTCTCGCGCGTGCGCCTCGCGGATGATCTCGCGGACCGGATTCACCGTGCCGAGCGAGTTCGAGACGTGGACGACCGCCACGATCCGGGTCCGTGGCGTGAGCAGGTCCGGCAGCCGGTCCAGCACTAGCTCGCCCCGCTCGTTCATTGGAATCACGCGGAGCTTGGCACCACGCTCATCACAGAGCATCTGCCATGGGACGATGTTCGAGTGGTGTTCCATCGCGGAGACCAGCACCTCGTCCCCCGGCCCGACACGCTGCCGGCCGAACGTCGCCGCCACCAGGTTCACCGCTTCGGTGGCACCGCGCACGAAAACGATCTCGGCGGGCGACGGCGCGTTGAGATAGCGGGCCGTCATGGCCCGCCCCCACTCGTACGCCGACGTTGCCTCCTCACTCAACTGATAGACGCCCCGGTGCACGTTGGCATTGAGCGTCTCATAGTAGCGATGGATGGCGTCGATGACGTGTCGCGGTTTCTGACTGGTCGCCGCATTGTCGAGGTAGACCAGCGACTTGCCGCGCATCGAGCGGCTCAGCAGCGGGAAGTCGGCCCGCGCACGCTCGGCATCGAACGTCTTGGGGCCGGTCGCCACCGGCTCCACCCGCTGCGTGACGGTGTCCATCAGTGCGCGCGATTCTCCAGGCGGGCGTGGACCACGTCGTCCAGGTGCGCGCGCAGGGGTTCGAGCGACACCGAGTTCAGAATCTCGGCGCCGAAGCCGTAGGTCAGCAGGTTACGCGCGGCTTGCCCACCTATGCCGCGGCTCTGCAGGTAGAACAGCGATTTCTCGTCAATCGGGCCGAGCGTGGCACCGTGGGTGCACTTCACGTCGTCGGCGTAGATCTCGAGCTGCGGCTGGCTGTCCGACCGCGCATCCTCGGAAAGCAGCAGGCTGTTGCTCGTCTGCTTCGAGTCGGTCTTCTGCGCGCCGGGCCGCACGATGATCCGCCCCGTGAAGACGCCACGCGCCCGCTCGTCGTAGACGCCGTTGAACAGTTCCCAGCTGTTGCAGTGTGGCTTGGCGTGGTCGATGGTGGTGTGGTGATCCATGAGCTGGTTGCCCCGGAGGACCGACAGTCCGTTCACCGTACACTCGGCGCCCTCGCCATCGAGCACCGCGTGGATGTCGTGGCGGCAGAGATGCCCGCCGAACGCGAAGTTCACCGCCGAGAACACCGAGCTGCGCCCTTGCCGTGACCACGTGGTCGCCGTGTGCGAGGCATCCGTCCGCTCCCGCTGGATCCGGTACGCGTCCACGACGGCGTTGTCGCCCACGACCCACTCCGTCACGGCGTTGGTCCAGTACGTGCCCTCGCCGGCCCCCACATACTGCTCGATGAGTGAGAGCTGCGCGCTCTCCTCTAGCACGAAGAGCGCGCGTGTCTGGCTGACGATCGGCTCTTCCCCTCCCGAGGATACGAACACGATCTGCAGCGGCTGCTCCACGACGACGTTGCGGGGCACGTAGACGAACGCGCCGTCCGCGACGAACGCCGTGGACAGCGCCGTGAACGGGTTGGCCTCGGCTGAGGCGTACCGGCCCAGATGGGTCCGGACAAGGTCACCGTGGCTGCGCATGGCGTCCGCGAGCGAACCCACGACGACGCCCGACGGCAGACCCACCAGGGTCGAAAGCTCCTTCGTGAATCGTCCGTTCACGAACGTCGCCACCAGCCGCTCGTGCGGCTCGCCGACCACGACCCGCGCAACCGCCTCACGCACTCCTGCGGGGATGCCGCTGGGGGGGGCGGAGAACCGACCGGCCGCCACCCGCTCGACGCTCGTGAAGCGCCACGCCTCGTCGCGCGTCGTGGGGAACCCGACCGCCGCGAATCGCGTTATCGCCTCCTGCCGAAGATCCTGGAGCCACGCCGGGCCGGCGGAAGCTCGCACGAACTCCTCGTGCGCGGTCACGTACGGCGCGGTGCGTTCCGCCACGCGCTCGACGGCCACCGCGGTCATCCGGCCACCGCCGCTTCCTGACGGAGCCAGTCGTACCCCTTCGCTTCCAGCTCGTGCGCCAGCTCTTTGCCACCCGACCGGACGATTCGCCCGTTGTGGAGCACGTGCACGTAGTCCGGCGTGATGTAGTTGAGGAGTCGCTGGTAGTGCGTCACGATCACCATCGAGCGGTCAGGCGCGCGCAGCGTATTCACCGCCTCCGCCACGAGCTTCAGGGCGTCGATGTCGAGCCCCGAGTCCGTCTCGTCGAGGATCGCCAGCTTGGGCTCGAGGACGGCCATCTGGATGATCTCGTTCCGCTTCTTCTCGCCACCGGAGAAGCCCTCGTTCACGGCGCGGGTCAGGAAGGTGTCCTCCCAGCCGATCACCTTGAGCTTCTCGTCGAGCACGTCGAGGAAGTCGATCGTGTCGTATTCCGGCTCGCCGCGCGCCTTGCGGACCGCATTCACCGCCGCCCGCAGGAAGTAGGCGTTCGTGATGCCGCGGATCTCGACCGGGTACTGGAACGCCATGAACACGCCCGCCTGGGCACGCTCCTCGGGGCTCATGTCGAGCAGGTCCGCCCCGGCGAGCGCCACCGTCCCCTCGGTCACCTCGTACGCGGGATGGCCGGCCAACACCTGGGCGAGCGTGCTCTTGCCCGACCCGTTGGGTCCCATGATGGCGTGCACCTCGCCCTTGCCGACCTTGAGGTTCACCCCGTGGAGGATTTCGGTACCTTCGACGGAGGCGTGGAGATTCTTGATATCGAGCATGTAGTCCGGTCCGATTCCCTGAAATCGTGAAACGTGAAAAGTGAAACGCGGCTGGCCTGGTAGCTGACGCGCTCACCGCTCCTCAGCCCACACTGCCCTCGAGATTGACGGCCAACAGATTCTGTGCTTCCACGGCGAACTCCATGGGCAGCTCGCGGAAGACTTCCTTGCAGAAGCCGGCCACGATCATCGAGACCGCGTCCTCGGCCTTGATGCCGCGGGCCTGGCAGTAGAAGATCTGGTCCTCGCCGATCTTGGACGTGGACGCCTCGTGCTCCATGACGGCGGAGCTGTTGCGCACGTCGATGTACGGGAACGTGTGCGCGCCGCACTGGTCGCCGATGAGCATGGAGTCGCACTGCGAGTAGTTCCGTGCGCCTTCCGCGCTCTTCATGATCTTGACCTGGCCGCGGTACGTGTTCTGACTGCGGCCGGCCGAGATGCCCTTCGAGACGATCGTGCTCTTCGTGTTCTTCCCGATGTGGATCATCTTGGTGCCGGTGTCGGCCTGCTGGCGGTTATTGGTCACCGCCACCGAGTAGAACTCGCCCACCGAGTTGTCGCCCTGGAGGATGCAGCTCGGGTACTTCCAGGTGATGGACGAGCCGGTCTCGACCTGGGTCCACGAGATCTTCGAGTTCCGGCCACGACAGGCACCACGCTTGGTCACGAAGTTGTAGATGCCGCCTTTGCCCTCTTCGTCACCGGGATACCAGTTCTGCACCGTCGAGTACTTGATCGAGGCGTCGTCGAGGGCCACGAGCTCGACCACGGCGGCGTGCAGCTGGTTCTCGTCGCGCATCGGCGCCGAGCAGCCCTCGAGATAGCTCACCGACGCGCCTTCCTCGGCGATGATCAGCGTGCGCTCGAACTGGCCGGTCGACGTTGCGTTGATGCGGAAGTACGTGGACAGCTCCATTGGGCACTTCACGCCCTTGGGCACGAACACGAAGGAGCCGTCGGTGAACACGGCCGAGTTCAGGGCTGCGAAGAAGTTGTCCGTGGTCGGCACGACCGAACCGAGGTACTTGCGTACGAGGTCCGGGTGCTCGCGGACGGCCTCGGAGAACGGCAGGAAGATCACCCCCGCCTCTTTGAGCTTCCCCTTGAACGTCGTGGCGACCGAGACGCTGTCAAACACGGCATCCACCGCGACGCCCGTCAACCGTTTCTGCTCGGTGAGCGGAATGCCCAGCTTCGCGAAGGTGGCCAGCAGCTTCGGGTCTACCTCCTCGAGGCTCGTGGGCTTCTTGTCCTGCTTCGGCGCCGCGTAGTAGTGAATGGCCTGATAATCGATTGGCGGGTACTTCACGTTGGGCCACGTGGGCTCGGTCATCGTGAGCCAGTGTCGGTAGGCCTTGAGCCGCCACTCGAGCATCCACTCCGGCTCTTCCTTCTTGGCGGAGATCAGCCGGATGATGTCTTCGTTGAGACCGACCGGGGCCTTCTCGGACTCGATGTCCGTTTCCCAGCCAAGCTCGTAGGGTTTGGCGACGTGGGCTTCGATTCCCGTCATGCGTGCTCCTCGGTGGCCGACGCATCGGTCGCACCGTGCGTGGTAATGGCGTACTCACAGGCGTTGCAGCCGTCCGCGATGTGGCGGTCGCGCTGGACTCCCGGTCCGAGCACCGTCGTGAGGAACGTCAGTTCGGTGTCGCAGACCTCCGGGTATCGCTGTGCGACGACGTGCATCGCGCAGTTGTGCTCGGCGAGGCGCATCCCCTCGCCGCCCACCGACACGTCCGGCATGAAGCCTTCCTGCCGGAGGTACTCGACGACCGCGACGACCCGCTCGTCGAACGGCGCGTCGCCGAAGCGGCCGAGAATCTCGTCGGCCTTGCTCTGGAAGCGCTCCTCGAAGAACCGGCGCACAGCGTCCCGACCACTCTGCCGCTCGAGGAACTCGAGCACCGCGGTGAGTTCCTTGTCGTAGCGCCGGGGGAAGAGCGCCTCGCCGCGATCGGTCAAGCGAAAGGCATGGGTGGGGGCGCCCTGGCCGCGCTGTTCCCGAACGTGCTCGATCAACTGCTCGACCTCGAGTTCCTTGAGGTGCCGCCGGATGGCGTTGGTGGTCACCCCGAACAGCTCCGCAAGCTCAGTCGCGGTAACCGGTTGTGCGCGCTTCAGCTCGACGAGGACGTCGCCCCGGAGACCCTTGTGGCCGGCCAGGCCAGGTGTGATTGCTGTCATGCAGGGGGAATCCTAGCCGCAGGTACGCAGTTACGCAACTAATTCAACGAATTTGTTAGCAATCGTTCAGACTTGACAGTCTCGACAATTAGCAGATATGTTTGTATTACAAACTTATTGGCAGACACTTTCAGGAGCCCATCATGACCCCCAACCGACTCGCCGACCTCGAACGGAGCGCCTGGCGATCCAACTTCGACGACGGCCTCTTCGACCTCCTCCTTGGGAGCATGCTCCTGCTGAACTGGCTCGGGAGCGTCGTCCCGAACAACCGGCTGCTGTATCCCTTCTTCTTCGCCATCGTGGGTGCCTACGTCGTCGTCAAGCGGGTGGTCGTCCTCCCAAGGACGGGCGTGGCCCGGTTTGCGGCGCCGCGGCGCCAGCGGAAGGTGTTGAGCATGGCGTTGCTGCTCGCCCCCCTGCTGTTGGGCCTGGCGGTGATGGTCTTGACCTCGTTAGATGGCACGTCCGCCGCGTGGCTCCGGGCACACCCGATCGTCTTCCACGCCGCGTTCCCGCTCATGGTGGTGCTGGTGTTCTCGGGGCTCGCGTCGCTGCTCGAGGTGCCGCGGATCCACGCCATCGGCGTGATCATGGCGCTGGCCTTCGGCGTGGATCTATGGCGCGACAGCGCCACCGGTTTCCTCATCGGTGGCGTCCTCGTGTGCATCCCCGGCATCGTGCTCCTCACACGATTCCTGCACCGCTACCCTCCACTCACGCCGGAGGAGCGTCAGCATGCCCGCTGACGCCGATGTTCGCGGTCCCGTCGGCGGGGACGCGTCCGGCGAAGCGGTCTTTGAGGAGCTGCGCGATCTCGACCGGCTCGTGCACGAACCCGCCCGCCTCATGATCCTCGCCTACCTGTTCGTGACCGACAGCGCTGATTTCGTGTTCCTTGCGCGGCAGACCGGGCTCACGCTCGGCAACCTCTCGTCGCACGTGAGCAAGCTCGAAGAAGCGGGCTACGTCGAGGTCCAGAAGTCGTTCAAGGGAAAGCGACCCAATACGCAGCTCCGACTCACCGAACCCGGCCGGAAGGCATTCGCCGAGTATCGAGAGCGCATCGAGCGTGCCCTGCGTGATCTCCCGGAGATCGCCGGACCGCACGATTCACCGACAAGACGCTAGCTTTAGACGATGCGGACGACAGCGTCTTTTTCCGAGGGAACCACTATGCTTTCGCGATTCTCCGCCCTTGCTATGGCGACCTGCTTTGTCGTGGGGTGCGCCACCGGAGACAGCACCGTCAGG
>Ga0224505_10000627_pt1 | contig 23878 bp, 20 predicted proteins | sample SF_Jan12_sed_USG_FD_169102 | JGI IMG/M metagenome (GOLD analysis project Ga0224505, IMG submission 169102) | Sediment microbial communities from San Francisco Bay, California, United States - SF_Jan12_sed_USGS_4_1 | ecosystem: Environmental > Aquatic > Marine > Sediment | place: USA: California... | reverse complement strand
TCCATGACCGTGATCGAGCCATCCCGAAGAGGCCGCCCTCGCAACCAGCGCACGCACGAGGCGATCCTCGAGGCGACGCGTTCGCTGCTGCTCGAGAAGGGCTACCCGGCCCTGACGATCGACGCGGTGGCGGCGCGAGCGGGCACTTCAAAGACGACGGTCTACCGTCGCTGGACCAACAAGGGCGCTCTCGTGCTGGAAGCGACCGCCGAGAACCTGGCGATCGGCATCGTCCCGGACTCCGGCAGCACCCGCACCGATCTCGAGATGGCGCTGCGGCAACTGATCCGGACATTCTCGGATCGGCTCGCGGCGATCGTGATGCTTGCCGTGATCGCCAACCTGGACGAGGACCCGTCCATGGCGCTCACGTTCCGGGATGAGATCGTGTACCCGTGGCGCACCTCCGCGGCAGCCGCGCTCGAACGGGGCGTGGCTCGCGGCGATCTTCCGCCGGATGCGGACGTGCCGTTTCTGCTCGATCTGATCGTCGGGACGGTGTTCCAGCGGGCCGTCATCAACGCACGATCCGAAACCGGCGGGCTCGACGAGGCGATCCTCAGCCTGGTGCTCGGCCGCTAGGGCCGCACGTTCTTCGCGGCGGCGACGGTCACAGCGCTCCTGGCCGCGATCGCTGCCGAGACGACTGCCCCGCCGCCGTTTCGCGACGATCGCCTTCGAATCACAGGCCTTGCCCAGGCGGCCCGACCGCTACGGGAACCCAATGGAGTCGCCGTTCACGTAGCCACGTCCGGTCGCGACGGAGCGAGTCGCTGGCGCGCCGTCGAAGGGCGCGCGAACTCGCGTACCGGCGGATGTCCGCCGGGGGCCGAATCGTGCGTGAAACAGTGGCCCGCCCGGAGGGATTCGAACCCCCGACCTACTGATCCGAAGTCAGTCGCTCTGATCCACTGAGCTACGGGCGGACTCGCGGATGATACCGCGTACATGGCGCCGCCCACCGATGGCGACACCCGTGATTCGTCGGCCGCGCCAAGCCCGGTTCCGTGGCGCCCCCTACCATACGGCGATGCCCTTGCGCCCTGGTCGCCCCTCGTCGACCCTCGACGACCTGCCCCGCCCGCTGTCCGAACGTCGCAGCGGCTCGCGGGTGCGCCGCGTTCTGGGCATCGGTCTGGCCGCGAGCGTCCTCGGCGCGGCGGGGTTCGCGGCTTCGGCGTCGTGGGATGGAGGATCCTTCGATCCGGTCGGCGCCGTGGCCGGCGCGGTCGGGACCGGTCTGGCGATCGGCGGCGACGCGAGCGTTGCCCCGGACGGCCCGCCTGCGTCGGAGCTCCCGATGGGAGCCGGCTTCCAGTCCCCACCGGCAGGGTCCGCGGTTCCGACCCGGGAGCCCGCTCCGACGCCGACCGCGGACCCGACGCCACTCCCTGTCTCCGCACTCACCGGCTATCGATGGCCACTGCCCCGCGGTCGCATCACCCTCCCGTTCGGGCCCACGCCGTGGGGATCGCGGATGGTCGACGGCGAGAAGTTCCATGACGGACTCGACCTCGCCACGTTCTGCGGCGACCGCGTCGTTGCCGCACATGCTGGCACCGTGCTCGCGGCGAACCGGCACTACGACCACGTCATGGGTTGGGTCGGCGATATCCAGCCGTACCTCGACCGGTTGGACGAGAAGAAGCTCTATCCGACGCTGCCGATCGTCGTCGTCATCGACGATGGGAACGGCTATCGCAGCATCTACGCTCACTTCAGCAAGGTCGTCGTGAAGAAGGGCCAGCAGGTGAAGGCAGGCCAGTTCCTCGGGTACGAAGGCATGACGGGCCGGGCGTCCGGCTGCCACCTCCACTACGGACTGTTCAGCCCGATCGAGACCGCGACGTTCGACATCGATCCCGCGGTCGTCAAGCGGATGAAGGTCCCGAAGGCGCAGATCGCCCGAGTCGATCCGCTCCTCGTCCTGCCCGATCGACCGAAGCCCAGCAAGAGCCCGGATCCCGCCCCGAGCGCGAGTCCGTCCGCGGCCGTCAATTCGGCGAGATGACGCCGCGGCGCCGGTAGCGCCGACCGACCAGCCAGTACGCCGGGATGGACGCGATCACGCCCGCGAGCGAGGGCGACGATCCATCGCGGCCCTCGAGTGCCAGCAGGCTGTCCGTCGCTCGCGCGTCTGCCGGTCGCGTGTCGATGACGGCCAGGTCGATGGCGAGCTTCCCAGGCTCGGCATGCCCGAGCGATGCGACGAGCGCATCCGGGAACGCATCGGGCTCGTAGTCCGCCCGCACCTCGGCCTCCGAGCGCCACGTCGGCCGGCGGAGCAGGATCGCCCGCCAGGCCTCGGCGACAGACCGCCCCACCTGGTCGACGTCCTCGCCGCGCGCCCAGCGGGCCGCCTGATGAAGCAGGGTGTATTCGTCGAGGTCCACGTAGGCATCCAGCCGCTCCGCCGGCGACTCCTCGCCGAAGATCGCGCGCACTGACGGCCCGAACACATCGGCGAGGTCGAGGTCGATCGCCCGCACCGTCCGATGGAAGTAGACCTGCTGGTACATCGACCGTCGGGCGTTGAGGAACATCTCCAGGGCGCCGATCCCGGGTTCGTAGAGGGTCAGGCCACGATCCGAGATGAAGCTGTAGCGACGCAGCCGCTCCACGTCAACGGGGCCCGTGGCGAGGCCGGTCATGTACGCGTCGCGCCGCACGTAGTCCAGGTTGTCCACGGTGAAGACCCCGGACAGCAGCGGTGCCAGCCAGCGGACCCAGCGCGGCATGGACGGGTCGGCCAGGGCAGGCTTTGCGACGAGGAAGGACACCCACCGCGGATCGAGCGTCTCACCGTCGGCGAAGGCATCGCGCTCGGCCACGGCTCCGGGTGCCCGTCGGAGTCCTCGCAACAGGGGAGCGAGCTCATCCTCGATGATCCGTTGGCTCAGGTCCTCGTGGGTGAGCGGCTTCGTGCCGTCGCGGCGAGGATCGGTCGGGGCGTGGAAGTTCGCCAGCACGTGGTCGTCGAAGAAATGGGCGAAGGGGCCATGGCCGACGTCGTGGAGCAGGCCGGCCATGCGGAGCGTTTCCACGACCAGCCCTTCGGAGGGGATGGGCTCGGCGGGCGCCGTCACGGCCAGGGCCGATCGGAGACTCGGGTAGAGCGTGCGCGCCCAAAGCCCCGCCTCGTGCATGACGCCGAGGCCATGCGTGAATCGCGAGTGCTCAGCCGTTGGGAAGACCCATCGCGCGCTCTGGAGCTGGCTGATACGGCGCAGACGCTGGAGCCACGCGGTGTCGAGCAGGTCCTCCTCGGCGACGTGCTCGTCCGGGAGCCCGGCTGCGGCGGAGGCATCCGACGCGAGGCGCTTGGTGAGCTCGATGTACCCGTGGATCGGGTCGCTGATCAGGTTGACGGCGACGAAGGGGTGGCGCGGCATGCGCCTACGGTAGCGCGGCGTACCCTCAGCCGCCGTTCAGCGCGGCAGCCCGCCGGTGGGTGGCCGCTACGTCATCGCGCAGGGCGGCAGGTTCCAGGACCTCGACCTCGTCGCCCCAGGAGAGGATCCAGAGCCGGATCTCGATCGTGCCCGCTACCGTCGCCCGCCACACGAGCGACCCATCGGCGCCCGACTCGACGCGCTGGGTCGGATGCCACGTGGTCTCCATGACCCGCGAGGCGACGGCCGGCGCGAACCGCAGCGCCACGGCCGTCGAAGGCTGGTCCGCGATGATGTCCCACGCCCCGCGCAGCGCCTCCTCGAGCGAGCCCGGCTCCGGTGGATCGAACCGGCGCGGCGTGAGGGCGACATCGCGGATCCGCTCGATCTTGAAGGTACGCAAGCCGTCCCGGGTCTCGTCCCAGCCGATCAGGTAGAGCGCGTGGGTCTGGAGCGAGGGCTCGATGAGATAGGGCCGTACGACGGCCTTCCGGGCCGCGGCCTCGGGCGCGTAGCGCGCCGGTTCGTACTCGAGGGTCACGACCCGCCGCTCGGCCCAGGCCCTGGTGAGCCGGTGGACATGCTCGCTGAACGCCGCATCCCGAGGATGACGCGCGAGGATGTCCAGCGTGCGCTCCACGTGCTCCGCCAGCGCCGCCGGAAGGACTTCCTCGAGCTTCTCGAACGCCGCGGCGAGATCCGGGTCGTACTTGTCCGCATAGCGGACCATGAGCCGGGCGGACAGGACGACGGCCATCGCCTCGTCAAGGGTGAGCTTCAGGGGCGGAAGGAATTCGTCGTCGATGACGCCCCACAGGCCGTTCTCCGACCAGACCGCGACCCCGACCTCCTGCTCGAGCGCGGTGAGATCACGGTAGACGGTCCGGGTGGCGACCCCGACACGTCGCGCGATCTCCGCGGGGCGGATCCCCTCGGGGTGGCCGCGAAGGACCGCCACGACCCGCAGCATGCGCGCCAGGCGGTCGCGCTTTCCGAACGGTCGTTCCGGTGCGTCGGTCATGGACCCGGAGGATAGATGACGACATCCCGGTCGCGCTGCGTCGCCGTCAGGGTGACGTCGATCGATCCCTGGAGTGCGTCCGGCTCGACCTCGAAGCCCTCGCCGCTAAGGTTGCCCGAGATCTGGCCGACCTGACCGTCGAGGAAGATCCAGAAGTCCAGCTGTCCGCGCCAGTCGCCGAGGTCGGCATCCCCGACCAGCCAGCGCGCCTGCGGGAACGCCTCCAAGAACGCGTCGCCGTCGACGGCGATCCGGCAGCGACGCGCGGGCGCGCGCTCGATGACCTCCACTCCGCGGTCCTCGGCCGTTGCCCTGAACCCGGGTGTCAGCGCCACCTCGATGGCCCGGAGGTCCACGGTGCGGTCCGCGACGAGGTCGCTCGCGACCCGCTGCCACCCGTGATCGGGCACTCGTGTCCACGAGCGCTCATCCAAGGTGGTGGCGCCATACCAGCCCAGTTCTCGGTCCGTCGCGACGTAGGCAAGCCAGCGGAAGTCGTCGCCGTCGCGAACGCCGCCCTGATCCACTGACCCGATCGAGCGAAGGTCGATCGTGCCGGCCAGCCGGGTGCTCACGCGGGCCGAAGGTCCGGCGGAGACGTCGCCATCACAGGGCGGCGGCTGGCCGCCGACATCGGTCGGCCCGAACCGTGATCCCGCCGCCGATCCGGGCTGGTCATTCAAGGCGAACTCGTTCGCCACGGCGACGCCGGCGAAGGAGGCGGCGGTGAGCAGCGTGAGCACGGATCCGATGCCGATCCCGGCGATGAGGCGGCGAGGGCGCAGCGCCGATCCACCGAGCGCCCGACGGGCGATCCCGAAGCCGGCGAACAGGCTCGTGCCGGCGAGAGCGAGGAACCACGGGTAGGCCGCCTCGAGCGACGGCAGGAGTGTCTGGGCACCGTGGGCCTGCAACTGATCGTAGACGCCGGCGATCGAGGGCAGCAGCAGGAGCAGGGCGCCGAGACCCAGGGCGACCATCAACGGGAAGGCGCCGGACCCCCGGGCAACCGGAGGCCATGCGAGGCTGGCCCCGGCGATCGCGATCGGGAGCAGGGAGGTGGCTCCCACCACCAGGTCGAACGGTCCGCCGGGGCGATAGGCGACGAGCACGAGTGATGCCGCGATCGCCCAGGCGACGAGGAGGGCGATCGCGATCAGGCGGAGTTCGAACTGGCGGACACGCACGAGTGGAGTCTAGCGACGCCCGAGGCAACTGCCGCCGCAAGTACCGGGCGCCATGGGACCGCCGGGTCATCGCGACCGACGGCGTCCTGGGCGAACCTACCCGTACCGCACCGGAGTGACCGGAGCGAGGTCATCGACCAACTATCCACACCGACCTGACGCAATCCGACTTCCGACCGCGACGGTGGACCCTCCTCCCCACCCGAACGGTCCACTTCGTCGAAGCGGCGCCGTACCCCTCCTCCGGCGCCGCTTCGACGCGTCGGCGGCGGAGCGCCCCGCCCGCGGGACGCTGGGACCGGGCGCCTGTCACGGCGGCTACGACCCGAACATCTCGTCGAGCGTGACCGGCGTGAGACCCTTCGCGCGAAGCCCATCGACGATCCCGGGCAGCGCCTCCAGCGTGTGGTATCCGCCCAGATGCATCAGGACGATCGAACCGCCGCGAGCGTTGCCGACCACCTTGGCCACGATATCGGCCGCCGTCGGCCCGCCGTCACTCTCGGGTCGCCAATCGATCGTGTCCACGTCCCAGAGCACGGTGTAGCCCCAGCCGGCCGCGCCGACCACGGCCGGGATCTGGTCATCCAGGGCTCCGTAGGGCGGTCGGAACCACGGCTTGGTGGACATGTTGACGGCGACGACCACCGCCGTATCGGTCCGATCAAGCTGGTCCCGGATCGATGCGTCGTCGAGTTCCCGGAGATCGGGATGCGACCACGTGTGGTTGCCAAGATCGAACAGATCGCGCCGCAGCGCGATCCGGTCCAGGACGGCGCGCCCCGTTGTCGTGGTCGTCCCGGTCTTGCCGGTCGGGAAGATCGTGGCGTGGACGTCCTCCTCGGCAAGCCAGGCCACGATGTCCAGGGCCGGATCGAGCCGGCCGCCCATGTCGAAGGTCAGCGCCACCGTCGCCGCGGTGCGCGGGCCGTGGCGGACGACGATGCTGGCCTGCCCAGCGGTCGGCTTCGGGACGGCGGTCGCGGGCTGTGTGGCCGAGGGCGTCGGGCTCGGTCGGCTCGTTGCTGCGGGCGGCGGCGTGGCTGTCGCGGCGGGCAGGTCCGAGTCGTCGATCATCACGTTCGGGATGAGGACGAGGCTCCATCCGGTCTGGATCTTGTCGGGTTCGTACGCGTCCGAGTCCGGATCCAGCGTCGGGTACGCCTCGCGGTTCCAGTAGGCGATGCTGAAGGGCGTGGTGTCGAACGCCCGTGCGATCGACGTGAGCGTGTCGCCCCGCCGCACGACGTAGACGAGGAACGTGGGCAGTGGCGTGGGGGTCGGGCGGACGAACGACGCGAACGGCGATGGACCGGTCGGGCTGGCCTGCGGCGTCACGGTCGGGCTGGCGGTCACGGGCGGGAGCGAGGATGGGGACGCGGCCGGCGACGGAGCGCACCCGGCCGTCGACAGCAGGGTCGCGGCCAGGAAGGCTGCGGCCAGGCGGCTCGTGAGGCGTGATCGCACAGGCATCTGCATCATCGTGACGCACGCCACGATCGCGCGGTGACGGTGGCCGCCTAGCCCAGGACGTGTGTTTCGGAATCGACCGGGGTGGGCGCCTGCGGGAGGAATTCCCGGGCAAGGGCGAGGCCCTCGGCCGCCGTGGCGATCCGGTCCCGACCACCGCGCTTGGCCACGAAGCAGGCCCGGTCCGCGGCAAGCAGGACCGCATCCGCCGTGGTGCCGTCGGTCGGGAAGGTGGCGACACCGATGGAGGCAGTCACGGACGACCCGACGCCCTTCACGGTGCGTCGCGCTCGCTCGGCGACCCGGGCGGCCCCGTCCGCGTCCGTTCCCGGTAGCAGGAGCGCGAATTCGTCGCCACCGTAGCGGAAGACCTGGTCTGCCTCGCGGCCCGCGCCAACGAGGGCTTCGGCGATCCGCCGCAGGTGATCGTTCCCCGCCTGGTGACCCATCGTGTTGTTCACATCGCGGAAGTCGTCGAGATCCAGCATGATCAGGCCGAAGGGCGAGCCATCGCGCACGAACTGCTCGAGATACTCGTGGAAGGTGCCGTGGTTCAGCAGCCCGGTCAGGGCATCAGACTGCGCCCGGATCTCGACGGCCCGGAACATCTCGGCGTTCTGGAGCGCGATCGACACCTGGGCCGCGAACAGCTTGACCAGGTCGAACTCCTCGGGGGCGAACGTGTTGCCGATCCCCAGCCGTTCGATGGTGAGCACGCCGATCGCACCCGCGCGCCCGCGCAGCGGGACGAGGATCAGGCTGCCGTCCGCCGGCTCCGTGGTGCGGAACTGGTTGACCCGCGGGTCCGCCCGTTCGTCGGCGATGTAGACGGGCTCGTTGTGGCTGACCACCCACGTCGCTGCGCCGGTCTCGCCGGGCTCCCAGGGCTCCAGGTATCGCGCGGCGTGGACGCCGCGTGCCGTCAGCGGCCGGAGCAGGCCGGAGCCCGGGTCCACGACCTCGATGGCGATGTTGTCGCAGACGATGAGGCTGCCCAGCCGGTCCGTGATGCCCTCGAGGACGGCGCGCGCATCCAGCGTGGTCAGGATCGACTCCGTGATGCCGATGAGCTCCCGCTGGCTGCGTAGCTGGCGTTCGAGGGCCGCCGATTGCGCGCGCAGTCGCTCCGTCGTGTCGGCGTTCGCCATCGCCTGGGCGGCGAAACTCGCGTAGATGACGAGCAGGCGGAGGTCGTCATCGCGGAACTGCTGCAGGCCGAGCTTGGACAGCACCAGCACGCCGAGCACCTCGTCCTCGAACAGCATCGGCGCAAGGAGCATCGACTCGGGCAGGTCGTCCTCGGTACCCGGGACGGTGTTCGCCCGTGGATCCGCCGCCGCGTCGGGCAGGTTCTGGGCGATGCGATGCTCGGCGACCCAACCGGTGATCCCCTGTCCGACGGCGACGCGGAGCTGCTCGGTGGTCTCATCGCCGTATTCGCCGATCTGTCCCTGCATCGCCACCGGCACGAGCTCGTCCTCGACGACACGGTAGACGCGGACGTTGTGGTAGTCGATCAATTGCCTGAGCTCGGTGGCGATGGCCACGCCGATCTCGCGGACGCTCGAGAGATGGTTGAGGCGCGCCCCGAGCTGCTGGATCGACTGCAACTGCGCGGTCCAGGTCGCCATCTGCTGGAAGTTCTGGGCCGTCCGGATCGCCACGCCGGCCTGCGTGGCAAGCGCCGCCATGGTGTCCAGCTCATCCACGGTCCAGACGTGCGGTCTGTCGTGGTACAGGTTGAGCAGGCCGAGCAGGTCGGCCCCGTCCGTGAGTGGCGCCGTGCACAGCGTGTCGAAGCCCTCCTGGACGACGGCGGATCGCACATCGGCGCCACGCGGGTCGTCTCGATAGCCGACCGAGAAGAGCGGTCGCTGCTCGGCGATGGCCGACGACGCCAGGGTACGGTCGTGTGTCTTGCGGGCGACGTCCAGGTAGCTGGCGGACAGGCCGCGACTGACCTCGGCCGCGTACTCCTGACCGTGGCGCAGGAAGACGGCCGCACGGTCCGCCCTGAACAGGACCATCGCATGATCGACCAGGCCGGCCAGGATCCGGTCCAGATCCAGGCCGCTGCCGATGTCGCGCGCGACCCGGCGGAGCGCCTCCGCCCGGTGGAGGAGGTGGGTCACGTCGTCCTGGCGGCGAAGGATGGCGATGATCGCCCCCATCGCGTCTGCGAGGACGGTCGCCAGGTCCTGGTCGGGGCTCCCGAGGGTTGCCGCTCCATCCTCGACGATGAGAAGGACTCCCCATGGGCCATCGGCGCCCGGGATCGCCACCGCAAGCTCGGAGCGGTCTCCGGGCAGGATGGTGTCCGTGACCCGCTCGTGGCGGTCGGCGATGACCGCCACGGCCGCTTCGCGGGCGGCGCGACCCGACTTGACGCCCGCCCCTGCGGCATCCATGGCCCGGCCGATGACACCGTGCCCGAGCGGCAGGTCGAGGAGCTTCGGGACGACGGATCCCGGCCCCACCGCGGTCGCACGCGCGATCATGCGGTCGTCTCGTCGCTCGAAGACGGCCACGAGCACGTGCCCGCGCGCATCCCGGATCTCGCTCGCCAGGCTACGGAGTTCGGAAACCAGGTCCGTGCCGCCCAGCGCGGACCGGGCGATGCGGTCGAGCAGAGCGAGGTCGCGCCTGTGCCGCTCGCCCGACACGGGATCGAGCCCATCGGAGGAGGGCACGCCGATCTGGACGCTCGACCTGGCCTGGCCCATCTCGATGGCGGCCGCGATCGAGCCCGGCCCGAATGAGCGGCGGGGTCCGCCGGTGGTCCGGTGGGCATCCAGAGCGGGGCGTTCGGCGGCGGCGAGGAATCGATGCAGGTCGCCCGCCCGATAGCGTCGATCCCCGCGGGAGTTGATCCGGTAGTAGCGCAGGCGGCCGGCGTCGCTCCAGGCCCGAACGGTGTTGGGATGGACCCCGAGCAGGCGAGCCGCTTTCGTGACCGAGAGGGTCGCGTCGCTGGGGCGTGACGGCAGACTCGTACTCACGACTGTCGGGAAAGAACTGTGAGGTCCACGGCAGCGAGGCTACCAAGCTCACAGTTCTTGACAATAGGTGAAAGGTCCCGGTCGGGATCTCGGCGCCTCCGTCAGGCCCGTCGGCCTCCGGTGAAACGGACATACGCGAGCGTCGCGACGGTCGCGAGCACGCCGAGAGCGATGACCAGGCCGATGGCCAGGAGGGGCTCGCCTACGAGCCCGGGACCGGCACCGCTGCTGCGCGGATCGCCACCCACGGCCGCAGTCGGAACCGGGCTCGCGGCGGCCGCCGTTCCGGTGACAGCACCCAGGGCTGCCCACAGGAGCCCCGCCGCCAGCAGGAGCGCCCCGGCGACGAAGGCGATGGCGGCGGCGAGCGGGCGGCGCTCGTGGTCCTCCGCAAGCACCCGCATCGCCTCCGAAGGCTCGAGCGTGCTGAGGATCAGCGGGCGACCGAGGCCGGCCGACATGGTCGGTCGGTCGTCGCCGTCGCGCCGGGTCGGGACGCCGAGCACGATGGCATGCTCGACGGCGGATACGAGGTCCACGCGAAGCCGCACGGGCGTCCCGGGCGCGATCTCACCCGGGACTCGGTCGGGAACGTCGGCCGCGGTTCCGATCGACTCGCGCGGGACGACGATGAGGCCGACGTCCAGCGCCGCGTGATCCACCGCGATGGCGTCCAGGCCCTCGCGGACGTCGAAGTCGACCACGTCCAGCTGCTCATCGACGGTCTCCCAGTCGGAGCCGGGGCGCTGCTGGATCCGCGTCCGCCGCAGGACCAGCGGCCGGTGCAGTTCGTCCTCGAATTCGTTCTCGGAATCGATCCTTCCGCGGATCCCGACGTAGCGGGCCGCGTCGTCGGCGAGCGCCAGTGCCTGGGCGATCGACACGATCGGTGTGGCCGCGAGCAGGCGCCCTACGCGGTATCGCGGACCGAAGGTTCGCAGGATGGCGAAGCCGGCCAGGAAGAGAACGAGGCCGGCAAGGATGGGAATCAGGGGGATCACGGCGGCGATGATACGCGCCGGGCACGGAAAGGCCCGAAGGAACCTCCACGACACATGGGCGTTGATGTGATCGCCGCCGTTAGTGTCATTCGGCCCCTCCGGGCTAATGGATACGCTAGTGCTCGGAGTCCCGGTCGGTCAATGGGCCCCGTCCACCAGATTCGCCGATGGCGTGCGACTTATCCACCGGCCGTCCACAGTCCGGATCAAGCCGACGACCGACCCGAGTCCGGGTCGACCGCGTTGAGCTGACCGTCGAACCCGGTCAGGACGAGCCGGCCCGCGACCATCTCGGCCGCGGTCACGACGTCGCTATGGGCGATGCGCCAGGCGACGGTCCCGTCCGCCTCGAGCGCGAACGTCTCGAGCTCGGCTTGCACGACGACATGGTCCAGACGCGGCGACGCGAACAGGGCGATCAGCGGCGTCGCCGAGCGATGTTCCCAACGCGACTCGCCGACGGCGGCGTCGAGGCCGAACGTGTGGAATCCGTAGGCGATGACGAGCAGGCCTGTCGTGTCCCAGTACACGGCTCGCGGATCGTCATGGATGGTCGAGGCGAAGCGCGCTGTCCAGGCCCCCCTCGGTCCCTCGAGCCGCAGCTCGGCGCGGCACAGGGCGTCAGGATCGCCACTCACCCGCGGCCCGAGGTCGACGAGCGTGCCGCCTGCCTCCGACAGCGCGAACACCTCGGCGGCCTGCCCGCTGCCGCCCCAGCGCCAGCGGCCGCGAAGTCCCCCCGGGTACGAAACCGTGGAGTTGCGAGGTTCGCGCGTCGTCGAGCCCGTGGCTCCGGTCACGCCCCGCTACCCTGGGCCGCCAGGGGACCGGGCGGCTCCACGTCGGCGGCGCGCCGCTCCTCGGTGATGGGGGAGACCGTTGCGTTGGCGAGGATGCTCAGGGTTGCCGGGGGCACCTCGAAGACGGCGGTCGGCAGGCCCGCTGCCGCCCACACGGTGGCGTGCCGGCCCAGGTGCGGATCCATGATCACGCGGATGGAACGATCGTGGCCGATGGGCGGGATCCCGCCGATCGTGAACCCGGTGAGCGCGTCCGCCTCCCGCGCCGTCGCCCGGCGGATATCCGCCTCGCCCACCACCGCGGCCAGGCGCGCGACGTCCACGCGATCCGGTCCGGAGACGAGGCAGATGATCGGCTCGAGGCCGCCCTCCTCGCGCGGGGCGACGAAGACGAGCGACTTCACGATCTGGCCCAGGTCCGCCCCGAGGGCGGCTGCCGCTTCGGCCGCCGTATGGGTCGACTCATCGAAGGCCACGACATCCAGGGTGACCCCTTTGCGGAGCGCCGCGTCGCGGACTCGTCGGACGGCAGGGTGGTCGAGCGGATCCGGCACGGCTGGAGTCTAGCATCGGCCCCCCGGTCGACTCCTAGACTGAGGGGATGCACGCCCTGATCCTTGCCGCCGGACAGGCGCCGACGCGCGCGCGACTGGATGGTGCCTGGCCGGGCTGGAACGATGACATCGAGCTCGTGGTGGCCGCCGACGGCGGGGCCGGCCACGCGGATCGCCTCGAGACGACGTTGGACCTCTGGGTAGGCGACGGCGACTCCCTTGACGCGGAGGCACTGGCCGGACTCGTCGCCGCCGGGATCGCGGTCCAGCTCGCCCGTCCCGACAAGGACGAATCCGACACCGAGCTCGCCGTGCGGGCGGCCCTGGACCGCGGCGCGACGCGGCTCACGATCGTCGGAGCCCTGGGCGGGCCGCGGCTGGACCATGCCCTGGCGAACGTGGCCCTGCTCGCCATGGACGAGCTCGGGGGGCGAGACGTCCGACTCATCGACCAGGGCGCCCGGGTCCGCTGCCTGCGGGCTCCGGACCCGACCGGTGCCGCGGCCTCGCTCGTGCTCGAGGGGCGTATCGGCGACGTCGTCTCGCTGCTGCCGTGGGGCGGGGCGGTGACGGGCATCTCGACGCTGGGCCTGCACTACCCACTGCGCGACGAGGTACTGGTCGAGGGGCGATCACGGGGGCTGTCCAATGTCCGGATCGCCGCCACTGCGTCCGTGACGGTTCGCGACGGTCGGCTGATCGTCATCGAATCCCCTGCTAGTCTCTGAGGCATGAGCATCCCTGCCGTCGGCGCCGTAGCGCCCGAGATCGCCCTGCCGGATGCCTCGGGCACCATCCATCGCCTCAGCGACCAGCGCGGCCGCTGGACCGTCCTGTACTTCTACCCCAAGGACGACACGCCCGGATGCACGGTCGAGGCATGCGAGTTCCGCGACGCCGACCGGGCGATCGCCGAGCGCAGCGCGGACGTCTGGGGGGTGAGCCCGCAGGGGCCGTCCAGCAAGCAGGCGTTCCGGGACAAGTACGGCCTTCCGTTCCCGCTCCTGGCCGACGAGGACCATGCCGTGGCGGAAGCCTACGGGACCTGGGTCGAGAAGCAGAACTACGGCAAGACCTATTGGGGCGTCGCGCGATCCACGTTCCTGATCGACCCGGAAGGCCGCATCGCGCGGACCTGGCCGAAGGTCAAGCCGGAAGGCCACGCGGCGGAGGTCGTCGCCGCCTTGGACGAGCTCCGGTCGTCGGCGGGGTGAACACGGGCGCGCATGAGGCTTCGCTCGTGGGGGGAGACGAGCGAAGCCTCCGGCAGAATGTAGCGTCGTCCGTCGGCCCTCGCAAATCGATCGGCACGGTCGAGTGCTGGGCCCGTGGCTGAGCCCGACCAGACGACAGCCGCTCCCGGGGAGGCAGTCGGTCCGCATGCCTGGCGGCCCGCTCGGTTCATGGTCATCGCCGCCCATCCCGACGACGCGGAGTTCGGGCCGGCCGGGACGGCGGCCCGCTGGATCGACCAGGGCTCCACCGGCTGGCTGGTGTGCTGCACCAGCGGCGATCAGGGCGGCGAGGATCCGGAGGCCGATCCGTTCGAGCTCGCCGCCGTCCGCGAGGCCGAGCAGCGGGCCGCCGCCGGCGTCATCGGCTACGCCGGGGTCACCTTCCTGCACCAGCCGGACGGCGCGCTCGTCAACGACCTCGTGCTGCGGGAGATGCTGGTCCGCGAGATCCGCACGTTCATGCCGGACGCGGTCCTCGCCACGGATCCCGAGACCCTGTTCTACCGTGGCGGAGGCGTCAACCACGCGGACCACCGCGCGGCCGGATTGGCTGCCGTGGATGCTGTCTACCCGGCTGCCCGCAACCCGATGGCGTTCCGTTCGCTGGCCCGTGCCGGCCTCGCGGCCCATCGCGTCCGCCGGCTCTACCTCTTCTGGTCGGATCGGTCCGATGCCTGGGTGGACATCACCACGACCCTCGACCGCAAGCTCGCGGCGTTGGGGGAGCACCGCAGCCAGATCCACGATGCCGAGGCGCTCGCCGCTCGCATCACGAGCTGGGCGGCGGAGGAGGGCGCCGCTGTGGGCGTACCGGCTGCGGAGGCGCTTCGGGTGGTCGTCATCGACGACGACGAGGACGAAGGGCCGGCGCACGTCGGCGAGGCGCTGCCCGGCGCCCAGGAGGACTAGGGACCAGGTCGGCCCATCGTTCCGCCGGCCTCAGCCCTCGAGCAGGAGGGGCCGGAGTCGGCCCCAGTGATTCCAGACCTCGGCCAGGCCATCCGCGCGTCGGCCGAGCATCGAGACAAGTTCCCCGAGGGTGAGATCACCGGCAGCTCCCGCGAGTCGCTCGTCCGCGGCGACGGCCACGTCCCGGTAGAGCTCGGTCATCTCATCCTCCGTCGGCCAGTGGCGGATGCGCATCGGGTCGAGGCCGGCATATCCGACGGCGAGGGACAGATCGCGTTGCGACGGGACACGTCCATCGGTCCAACCACCAAGTCCGTCGAAGCGGTATCCCAGCGACGACAGTGCGCTCGCGATATCGCGATCCTGGGCCAGGGTGAACGGGCCCCAGAATGGATGGTCCGTCGGGAACTCGAGGGACGTCGCCGCGATGCTGTCGGCAAGGATGGCGTCCACCAGGTCAGACAGGGCGATCTGCCAGCGGCGCCGGTCATCCGGGTTGTCGCCGGCCATCGCCTCGACCAGTTCGACCATCGCCGTCCGATCGCCGCGAACGAGCCTGAAGATCCTCGGCGTGCCGCCGGTCCCGAGAGCTGTCGCAAGCTGCTCGTCACCGTCCGACGCCACATGGCCGGGGCCACCGATGGGGACGGCCGGGCTTGACGGCACGGCTTGGGCCGGATCCATCGCCCCGTTGGCTGCTTCTTCGCAGGCCGCGACCGCTTCGCGGGCGGCCAGGCAGGCGGCATCGGCCGTTTCGGCCGCGATCCTCGATGCCTCCGCCTCCATCGCGATGCGCTCCAGGTCCAGGGTCAGAACCCGGACCGCCTCTCGCTCGCGGGTCAGGGTCGCGGCCGCGTCGCGCGCTTCCGTGTTGATCCGGTTGATCTCGAGCAGCCAAGCGCGAGCGGCAGCTTCCACGGCCTCGGTGGTCAACGCACCGGAACGGGCCGCGCGGAATCGGTCCTGGGCTTCATCCTTTGCGCGGCGGATGGCGCGGGGATCGGTGGCGGTCGCCGCCCGCTCAGCGCGCGCTTCATGGTCGTCGTAGGCCCGCTGCGCCGCCCGGTGCGCCTCGTCGGCGGTGGCCGCCTGGGCCCGCGCCCGCGTGGCGAGCTCGCACCGTTCGTCGGCCACGCGGCGCTGCTCGGCACATGGCTCCACGGGGGACGCGGCCGTTCCCGGCGACGCCGCGCCGCTCCCCGGCGCATCCCCTGTGTCAGATGTCGCCTGTGCGACGGGGCGGTCCATGGTTGCCGTGATCGTGGGGGCGCGCATCGCGGCAGCCGCGCTGGCCGCGGTCTCCGCCCGGAAGGCGTCGAACATCGGGTCCGCGCCGCCACTGACGGGAACTCGGACCCGATCGATGTCAGCCGAGCTCACGGCGCGTCCGGTGGCGGGGAGCTGTCTCGCGCCGGCACCCGCACTCGCCGGCCCGAGCGCCAGGGCCATCGGTGCCGCGGAACGAACGGACGTTCGGCGATCGGTCATCCCGGGAGGGGGACCGGCGGGCTGCATCCGGCGATCGGCTGGGCCGCCTGGCGCCGGCTCGGTGCCGGACAGGGTAAAGACATCGTCGGACAGGGTTGTAGCGCGCCGCGGGACGGCATCGTGCGCCATCGTCACGCGCACCTCGCGCGGTACGGGCGGGCGCGCCCTCAGGATCTCGACCAGCGCCGCCCCGGCGGCGACGCCGAGGAGCAGGCCGACGCCGAGGAACACGAACTCGGAGGCGGTCACGCGGCAGTCATCGCGTCAGTCCCGGTCCCACGAGCGACGGCACCATCGCGGCCAGCGTAGCTGCGACCATTCCGACCGTCAACTTGCGTCGGCATGCCGTCCGCTGGCCGTCCGCTTGGCCCGAGTTGCCAGGATCGCTCCGGCGCGCTTTGCAGCGCCGAAGACGCGGATGGTAGATTCCCCCGCGTTGGCGAACGCAGCCCACCAGAGTCCACGCCCGAGCCCGACACCCCCTGAAAGGCACGTGCCCCGCTTGGCCATCGATCCCGCCCAGGAATTTCTCGTCCAGCCCGTCGATGCCTCCTGGTTGCAGTGCAACATCGAGTGCCAGGAAGCGTGCCCGGTCGGGACGAACTGCCGTGGCTACCTGAACCTCGCCGCCGAGGGGCGGTTCGAGGAGGGCTACATCCTGTCGCGTGACCCCAACCCGGTCGCCGCCATGTGTTCGTACGTCTGCTCCGCGCCCTGCGAGCGTGCCTGCCGTCGCGGCGACATCGATCGACCCCTCGCGATCCGCGCGATGAAGCGCTTCCTGGTCGAATGGCACGAGGCATCGGGGATCCCGGACGTGATGCCGCAGATCACGCCTCGATCGGAGCGCGTCGCCGTCGTCGGCGCCGGACCGGCCGGGCTGGCTGTGGCCCGCGAGCTGGCGCTGAAGGGCTACCGCTGCACCGTGTTCGACAGCCTGCCGTTCGCCGGGGGCACGATGCTCATCGGCGTGCCGGCCTTCCGCCTGCCCCGAGAGGCGATCGAGATGGACGTCCGCCTCGTGGAGCGGCTGGGCGTCACCTTCGTCTTCGACACCACGATCGGCGTTGACATCACCTTCGACCAGCTCCAGCGCGACTTCGACGCCATCGCGATCACGGCCGGCGCCATGGATGCGGTCGCCCTGGACATCCCCGGCGGCGAGCTCGACGGGGTTGACTACGGCGTCGACTTCATGAAGAAGGCGAATCTCGGGCAACCGCTCGAGGTGGGCAACGACGTCGTCGTCATCGGTGGTGGCTATACGGCGATGGACTGTTCGCGCACGAGCCTGCGCCACGGCGCCCAGAACGTCACGATCGCCTACCGCCGGACCCGCTCGGAGCTCGTCGTGGACGAGGAAGAGCTGGGCGAGACGGAGCGCGAGGGCGTTCGCATGGAGTTCCTCGCGAGCCCGATCGAGATCATCGGCGAGGACGGCAAGGTTGCCGGCGTCAAGTTCATCCGCAACCGGCTCGGCGAGCCGGATGCATCTGGGCGTCGATCGCCCGTGCCGATCGAAGGTTCCGAGTTCGTCGTCCCGGCACAGACGGTCATCCCCGCGGTTTCGCAGGCCGCGGACCTGACGCTCCTGCCGGTGGAGGCCAGGTTCGAGATCAACCGTGGCCGCGTGAAGGTGGATCCGGCGACCTATGCCACGAACGTCCGGGGCGTCTTTGCCTGCGGCGACTTCGTGACCGGACCCACGACCCTCATCGAGTCGGCCGGCCACGGCAAGAAGGCGGCCTACGCGATCGATCGCTACCTGGCCGGCCGGAGCGATGTCACGGTCGCCGCGAACGTCAAGATCACGAGCTCGTGGCGCCACGACATGCCCGAGTTCTACGATGTCCTGCCGCGTCAGCACATCCCGATGGTCCCGCTCCAGGCCCGGATGCCCTCGACCGAGCCGGTGGTGAACTTCAACACCCCGGTGGAGCTCGGCTTCGATGCCAATGGGGCGGTCGCGGAGTCGACCCGGTGCCTCATGTGCAACTACAACATCTGGTTCGACCCGTTCCGGTGCGTACTGTGCGGCGCCTGTGCGGATGTCTGCCCGGAGGGCGTCATCCACATGGTGGACATCAACGCCCTGAAGTCGGAGGGCGTCCTGCCGGAGTTGGAGGAGGCGTACGGCTGGGAGCAGGGCAGCGCCATGATCCTGGACGAGGAGCGCTGCATCCGCTGCGCCCTGTGCGTCAAGCGATGTCCTTTCGACGCCATTACGATGGAGCGGTTCGAGCTCCAGGAGATCTCGACCGACGGACGGCTCTACAAGGAGTCGTACCGTGACGCGCAACTCGCCGGGACGCCCGGCGTCGCAGGAGGAGCCCGGTGAGTTTCCTCGAGCGGGTGGATCAGACCATCCGCCGAAGTCCCGTCTGGCGATCGATCTTCCGTCAGCCGTATCCGCGCGACGAGCGTTCGCGCGCGTACGCCGTGATGAACAACGTCTTCCTGCACATCCACCCGGTGCGCGTCCGGCAGCACGCCGTCAAGTTCGCCTACACCTTCTGCCTGGGTGGCTTGTCGTTCTTCCTGTTCCTGGTGCTGACCGTGACCGGCGTCTACCTGATGTTCTTCTACGTCCCATCGGCGGCCCAGGCGTACGACAACATCCTGGACATCCAGAGTCAGGTCACGTTCGGGCTGCTCACCCGCAACATCCATCGGTGGGCCGCCCACCTGATGGTCTTCTTCGTCTTCCTGCACATGATGCGGGTCTTCTATCACGGAGCCTACAAGCCGCCGCGCGAGTTCAACTGGGTGGTCGGCGTGGTCCTGCTCTTCCTGACGATCATGTTGAGCTTCACCGGCTACCTGCTGCCGTGGGACCAGATCGCCTACTGGGCCATCACCATCGGCACGAACATGGGCGGCTATGCGCCGCTGTTCAATACTCCGGTCTCGCGGATCCTGCTCGGTGGTGTGGAGGTCGGACAGAACACCCTGCTGCGGTTCTACGTGCTCCACATCATGGTCCTGCCGCTCGTGGCAGCCATCTTCCTGGCCGTCCACTTCTGGCGGATCCGCAAGGACGGTGGCATCAGTGGGCCGCTGTGAGCCATGACTGACACCAAGGCTCCGCCCGAGCGCCGAGAGGTCCTGCCGGTCGACCCGACCCGCAGGACGGAGATCGACAAGCAGCGCGTCCCGATGTCGGCGCGGCCCTACCGGCTGCTCGCCCTCGTCAAGCAGGATGCCGTCGTCCGGGTCCAGAAGGAGCCGGACGACACGGTCATGACCTGGCCGCACCTCCTGACCATCGAGTTCCTGGCGGCAGGGGTCATGAGCATCTTCCTGCTCATGATGGGCCTGTTCATCAACGCCCCGCTCGAAGAGCTCGCGAACGGCAACGTGACGCCGGCGGTGGCCAAGGCACCCTGGTACTTCCTGGGGCTCCAGGAGTTGCTGGCGTACTTCCATCCCACGGTCGCCGGCGTCCTCGTCCCCGCTTTCGTGCTTGTGGGCGCCGCGCTCATCCCGTACGTGGATCGCGGTGACGTGCTCGCCATCCGTCCGTCGCAGCGCAAGACCGCCGTGATCCTGTTCACGATGTTCTGCATCCTGGGTCTGGCCCTGACCTTCGTCGGCATCTTCTTCCGGGGCCCCGGCTACACGTTCGTGATCCCGTACGTGACCGCCCCAGGCATGTACTTCGCCCTGTGACCCCGCGTCAGATGAGGACCGCTGAGCGAGCATGAGCAACTACCATGTCGAGCCCGCTGCCAAGCCCGGCGCCCTGACCAAGGAAGCGATCAAGTCGCTTCGCAAGGAGCAGGTCGAGGGGCTGTCCCGCCGCCAGCTGATGCGCGTCGCGCTGGGCACCGGCATCGGCCTCTGGCTCCTGGAGGTGGGCGCCGGCACGATCGGGTTCATCTGGCCGAACCTTGCCGGCGGCTTTGGCGCGCCGATCCAGATCGGGGCCCTGGAGGACGTCAAGACGGCGAACTCCACGCTCCCGATCGACGAGGGGTTCCCGGCGTACTACGCCGAGGCGCGGGCATTCGTCATCCTGGTCGACCCGGCGCAGCAGCGCTTCCTGCCGGGCGAGGATCAGACCGGCGACGGGACGGCATTGAACGTCCGGGCGTTGTACCAGCGCTGCCCGCACCTCGGGTGCAAGCCGAACCCGTGCGAGCGGAATTTCTGGCTGGAGTGTCCGTGTCACGGCTCGCGCTATGACCGGCTCGGCATCAAGGCCGATGGCGCGGCCTACGGCCCCGCGCCACGCAGCATGGATCGGTTCTCGATCACCGTGGACGACAAGGGCGTCCTCACGGTCAACACCGGGAAGATCACGCTCGGTCCGCTCCCGGTCGCCCTCGGGCAGCCTGGACTCATCCCGCCGCGCACGCCGACGGGCTGCATCTAGCGCCGATGACGATGTCCCACGACCGAGGAATCCGATGACCCACGAGCCCGGACGCGAGCCGAAGGCGCACGAGCCCGAGCCCGACGAGCGCCTGCCCGTTCCTCGCCCGCCGGTCGAGGCCGCGCCCGTGGAGCGGTTCACGTCGGCGCCGTCGACGCGCACGTTCGAGCTCACGCCCGAGCGGGCAGCCCAGGTCGTGCGCCAGTCGTCCAACGCACGATGGGTCGGCTTCCTCGCCGTCGTCGTGGTCATCCTCTTCACCGCCATCTACTGGTTCTACGAGCTCGGTGGCCCGCTCGGGCTCACCGAACCGCGCCTGGACGCCGAGGCCGCCGCACAGCAGGTGACCAAGGTGGAGCGCGGGTACCTGATCTACGAGGCCAACTGCGCCCGGTGCCACGGCGAGCAGGGGGAAGGTGGCATCGGCCCCGCCCTGAGTCGGCAGGACAAGTTGTTCGCTCACCTCAGTGAGGGCTACCTGCGGACGATCCTCACGGTCGGCGGCCGCTACGCGTGCGGGAACGCCAAGTCACTCATGCCGGTCTGGGCCGACACGGGCACGCCGCCCGGACCGCTGAACTATCGCGCGGTGGACGAGCTGATCGCCTTCCTGCGGGCGACCGACGACCAGACCTACATCGTCCGGGACGAACACCTCCTCGACCCGAAGCTCGACCCGATCACGGGCGAGGTGATGACATTCACCGGCTGGCGCGACCCGAACTACAAGCCGGAACCGAACGCCACGGCCTACCCGGCGTGCTGGCAGGATGAGTTCACGGCGCCGGCGAGCCCGGCTCCGGGCGGTCCCGCCGGTGAGTCTGCCGCCCCGGTGGAGCCGGCGGCCACGGTCCTCGAGATCTCGGCCAGCTCGAGTGCCGCGTTCGACGCGAGCGAGTTCACGGTCCCGGCCGACGTGCCGTTCCAGATCCACTTCACCAACAACGAGGTGGGGGTGCCCCACAACGTCGAGATCAAGGATGCCTCGGGCGGCAGCGTGATGCGCGGCGAGATCATCACCGGGGTCGCCGAAGCCACCTACGATGTGCCGGCGTTGCCGGCGGGAGCACATCCGTTCCTGTGCTCCGTGCACCCCAACATGACCGGGACGATCACCGCCGAATGAACCCCGGCCGCGAGGGCCGGTGAGGATGGAGGACGATGGCGCAGCAGGCTCTCGAGGCTGGCAGCACGGTCCCGCGCAAGCGGGCGCTCTTCGGTGCGCTCGACGCGGACGGCTGGGCCTGGGCGGGGGTCAAGGCCGCGACCTGGCTCGTCATCATCATCATCATGCTCGGCTACATTCCGGACCGGGCGTACTACCTGACGGTCAATCGAACGGTGGAGCTCGGGGTCCTTGTCTGGTCGCCGGTCAACCTGTGCCCGCCTGAGAACGAGACGTTGCCGTGCCCGGCCCCGGTCGGCGCGGTCGCACCATGGCACCCGTCACCGGCCGAGCTCGCGTTGCCGGCCCCCAGGACCGACGGCAGCGCCATCCAGCTCGGGACGAAGTTCCTGTACATCGGCGGCACGGATGGCACGACCCCGCAGTCAACGGTCTACGTCGCCGAGCTGTCCGGCCAGGGCAACTTCGACGCGTGGACGGAGGGCCCGGCGCTGCCCGAGCCGCGCGCCCACGCCAGTGTCCTGCTGGCGTCCGGCAGTGTCTACGTCATCGGCGGCTTCGGGCCTGATGGCGCCCCGACCACGACGGTCTACACCCTGACGCCGGATGCGACGACCGGCGCCCTCGGCGAGTGGACGACCGCTCCCGAGGAGCTGACGTTGCCGGAGGGCCGCGCCGCCGCAGCCGCGACGTCCGCGCCGACCGGCATCCTGCTGATCGGCGGCGAGGGCCCCGACGGCCCGGTCGCCACCGTCTGGAAGAGCCCACTCTCGGATGACGGCGCACTCCAGGCCTGGGAGCCGGAGGCGGACCTCGTACGTCCGCAAGCCGACGGCGCCGCCGCGATCGAGGGCGACTTCGTCTGGCTGTGGGGCGGCCACGATGCCAGTGGTCCGGTCGGGGCCGTGCAACGGGGCAGCATCGGCCTGCCGGCGGCGGCGGGCCTGCCGGAGGACCCGGATGAGGGCAAGGTCGTCCAGTGGGCCGTTGCGGATTCCATCAATCTGCCGGGCGCCAGGGACAACGCTGCGAGTTGGGCGGCCAGTGGGTCGCTCTACCTTGTGGGCGGAGCCGATGCCGACGGACCTCGCGGCGAGCTCTATTGGGCCACACCGACGGCCGACGGCGAACTGCCCGAGTGGAAGCACCTCGAGGCCAGCGACCTCCCGTTCGGTCTGGTCGGTGCCAGCCCGATCCTGTCCGGACCGAATGCGATCCTGATCGGCGGCGAGACGGGCGAGGGACCGACTTCCAGCAGCGCCCGTGCGAATGTGGCCCCGCTGAGTCCGTTCTTCCAGGCGGGCATCGCTGGCGTGACCATCCCGGGTCTCAGGATCGAGGGGGAGATCGGACAGCAGCTGGGATACCTGAATGCGGCCGGCGCCGGGACGCTGAACTTCGTCATCCTGATCGTGATCGGATGGGCCTTCGCCCACCAGGAACAGGCCCGAGGCATGATCCGGCGAGTCCTTCGCCGCTAGGCGGAGCGATCAGCGCGGAACGGTCTCCTCGTCCGGGCCCACGGCGCCGCGTCGAGTGGGCAGACCGGCGCGCTCCCAGGCAAGCATCCCCCCTGCCACGTTGGTGACGTCCGTGCGGCCGGACTGGATCAGATAGCCGGTCACGGACGCCGACCGATTGCCGGAATGGCAGATGACCAGTAGCGGACGCTCTGGCGGCAGCTCCCCGACGCGCATCAGGAAGGTGGAGATCGGCATCAGGATGGCACCGGGAGCCCGGACGGTGCGGAATTCGCCCACCTCCCGAACGTCCACGAGCAGTGGGGGCACGGGCTCCTCACGGAGACGTCGCTCGGCTTCGATCGGGTCGACGGACGGCAGGCTCGGCCGGCGGAGCATCAGCGACCCCGGACCAGGGTGATCGGGTCCGTTCGATCACCACGACGGGCGCGCGACAGGCGCGCTTCGACGTCCGCCAGGAGAGCCCCCAGCACGAGGTCATCGGGCACCGCGCTCGGCTCGCTCGCCGGGTCAGCCGCGTTCGCCGCCAGGCGGATCCGCTCGAGGGCACCCTCCAGGTTCCGGACGACACCCCGCGGATTCCCCCGCACGCTGTGCACGTCGGCGGCCGCCAGCTTGATGAGGCCCTGGATCAGGGCGCGCTCGTTCGGGTCGGCGGTACCCATCCACGCCGGCTCCAGGAGTTCATGGGCGAGGAAGTAGTCGCCCGCCGCATAGGCGTCCAGCCCGGTCCGCACGGCGATCCTGCGCTCGGCGATCGGGAGCGGGCGGTAGGCCTTCGAGCGCCCGTCGGCCTGGATGACGCGCCCGGTGACGGTAACGGTCACTGGAGTTCGATCA
>Ga0224505_10000622_pt1 | contig 23911 bp, 21 predicted proteins | sample SF_Jan12_sed_USG_FD_169102 | JGI IMG/M metagenome (GOLD analysis project Ga0224505, IMG submission 169102) | Sediment microbial communities from San Francisco Bay, California, United States - SF_Jan12_sed_USGS_4_1 | ecosystem: Environmental > Aquatic > Marine > Sediment | place: USA: California... | reverse complement strand
GAATTTGGCCTTGCGGGGTCTCTCCCAGTGGACTAGAATCAACTTCTCTCACCATGACACCCAAAGCCGCCAAAAAAGAGCGTTGGGTGAGGGCACGACCGCTTTCGCAGGCACCCCACGCCGAAGATCGGCAAGGGAAGGCGGTCGAATCGGCACAAGACAATTTCTTCGCCGAAGCCTTCCGCCTAAGCCCTCACCCGATCGGTATTACAGACCTCGAGACAGGGCTCTGTCTCGAGGTCAATGACGCCTGCCTAGCCACATTCGGCTTTCGCCGGGATGAAGTTATCGGAAAGACGACGTTGATCTTGGGCATCTGGCCTGATCCTCATGATCGGGCCAGGCTCATCGATCGATTGAAATCTGAAGGGTCGGTCCGAAACCTTGAAGTGTCGACGCGGATGAAAGATGGGGAGCTGCGACAATTTCTCATCTCGACGGACTTGATCACACTCAGAGAGAAGCCTTGCCTCCTGACAATCGGCAATGACATTACCGAGCGCAAGAGGGTTGAGGAGGTGCTGCGTCGGACCCATGAAGAGTTGGAACAACGCGTCCAGGAAAGAACGGTCGACCTCGAGCGAACCCATGCGGCGATGCGGGATAGTGAGGAGCGCTTCCGTTTGTTCATCGAACATGTGCCGGCTGCAATTGCGATGTTTGACCGCAATATGCGTTATTTGGCGGCTAGTCGCCGTTGGATGGAAGACTATCAGCTCACGGGGGCTATCCTCGGCCGATCGCATGATGACCTGCTTCCCGAGATTTCATCACGATGGAAGGAGATCCATCGGCGCGGACTGGCCGGAGAAATTCTGAGCGCAGATGAAGACCGGTTCGTTCGAGATGATGGCTCAACGCAGTGGATCACCTGGGATGTTCGCCCCTGGTATAGCGGCGAGGAAGTTGGCGGCATTGTGGTTGCCACAGAAGATGTGACGGCTCGCGTGGAGGCACAGAACGCCTTGCATGAAAGGGAGGGGCGGTCCGACCAGGTCATTCGGTTGGCTAACTTCGGCATTTTTGATCACGACCACCGCACCGGGAAGATGTACTGGTCCTCCGCTATGAGAGAAATCTACGGAGTGGGACCCGATGATCCAGCGTCTTTCGAGGGGTATGTCCAGTTACTCCATCCGGAAGACCGCGAAACCGTTGTCCTGGCTATCAAACAGGCCCAAGATCCTGCCGGTGACGATCTCTTCTCGGTGGAACACCGTGTGTTGCACCGCGATGGGAGTGTCAGGTGGGTGAGTTTTCGATCATGGACGTTATTCGACCATGAAGGCCCAGAGCGTCGCCCTACTCAAACCTTGGGGGCGATGATCGACATCACGAAACGCAAACAGGCCGAGGAAGCACTGAAAATAAGCGAACGCCGATTCGCGTCCTTTATGGATAATTTGCACGGCTTTGCCTGGATCAAGGACGCTCAGGGACGGTATCTCTACGTCAATAGACTCTTTGAACAATCCCTCCTCAAAAGATTGGATTGGAAAGAAAAGACTGCGCGTGAGCTGTGGTCTGAGGAGATCGCCGTACAGTATGAGTTGAACGATCGGAAAGTGCGGGAGACCAGGGTCCCTCTCCATACGGTCGAGCCGTTCGTTCAGGATGGGGAGTTCCGGCACGCGCTTGTGAGCAAGTTTCCCATTGTCGATCATAAAGGTGCGCCGGTGCTGTTGGGAGGTGTCGCCGTCGACATCACCGAACGCAAGCAGGCGGAAGAGGCGCTTCATCGCAACCAGCTGGAATTACATCAGCAGCAAGTGCAATTGGAAGAACTCACGTCCAAGCTGCTGGCGGCGCAGGAGCATGAGCGGCAGCGAATCGCCCGTGATCTGCATGACGACGTGAGCCAGCGATTGGCTGCCTTGGTCTTGGAAGTTGCATCCTTGGAACACCACCCTTCTACGGTACCCGGTGAACTCACTCGAGCGCTGGCGCCACTTCGTGAACAGTTGGAGCAGCTTTCTGACGATGTGCACACACTCGCGTATCGGCTTCATCCCTCGCTGCTAGAGCATGCCGGATTGCGCCCGGCAGTCGAAGAGCATGTTCATCAGGTTTCTCGGCGCACGGGCTTGCCCATTCATCTGAAGATTCTTGATGTTCCGGATGCGGTGCCGCTTGCTCAGGCAACCTGTCTCTTCCGCGTTATGCAGGAAAGCGTTCAAAATGTGGTGAAACATGCGCAGGCAACGACCGTGACGGTCCAGCTCCGAGGGTCATCAAAGGGGGTGGGTCTGTCCGTCATTGATAATGGGAAGGGATTTGACCCACAGGATCTGCGTACTCATCAACAAGGGCTGGGATTGAGCAGTATGGAGGAACGGCTGCGACAACTGCATGGGTTCTTTCGAATCCAATCTCGCCCATCCCACGGCACAAAGGTCTGTGCGTGGGTACCGTGCGAGGTGGAGGTCACATGAATCGCCCCCGTATCCTGATGGCTGATGATCACGCCATTGTCCTGGCTGGACTTCGGAAACTGGTGGAAGCCGAGGGCGAGGTGGTTGGTATGGTGGAGGACGGGCGAGCGTTAGTGGAAGCGGCGCAGCAGCTTCGTCCCGACATCGTGTTGCTAGACATCTCGATGCCGTTGCTCAACGGACTCGATGCAGCGCGACAAATAAGTAAGCTAGTGCCGGAGAGCAAGCTTATCTTCCTAACCATGCATGCTACCCCAACCTATGCGACCGAAGCCTTTAAGGCCGGAGCCTCCGGTTATCTGATAAAGCGGTCCGCCGCCGTGGAGCTCAAGCAAGCCATCCAGGCGGTGATGCGAGGACAACACTACATGACTCCGCTTATCACGAAAGATGTCTTGGCAGCGACACTCCAATCTCCGGATGGCCAGTTCAATAAGCCATTGGTGACCTCTCTTACCCAGCGGCAACGGGAGGTGTTACAGCTTGTTGCCGAGGGAAAAGGTACCAAGGCCATTGCCTCGATCCTGAACATTTCCGTAAAAACTGTGGAGTTTCACAAGTTTCGCATTATGAGTGAACTCGATCTTCACTCGACGGCCGAGCTCGTCAAATACGCGATTGGCGAAGGTCTTGTGAGCGTGTCGTCGTAGTCGCGTCCACTGGTCACGCATACTACCCGAGGTATAATCGTGTGCTACTGCTACAACATCATGAATTCATCTACTAGTGTTACCATTCAGTACTAGTAATCTCCCTGCATCATTCTAGTGGGCTTCCTAGTTCACAAAGTCCGTCATATATCCTTACTATTAGTTAACGAAAGAATTAGTCCGTTTTTGGACGTTGATGTGAGCGATCTCTATTTATTCGAGTAGGTGGGTTCTTCTGTGACAGTTAAGAAGTCGTTGTAATTTTTGGTCTTTGTGTGGAAGGGTGTATGCAAGTTTCAGCGATCATCGACCGTGTTTATGGTGCCCTAGAGCAGTTTGGTACTACTTGTTCAATGGAAGAGGTGGTTGGGCTTTGTCCAGACCTGACCTGGAACCAAGTGTATCTAGCCATTGATTATTTGAGCAAGACCGGAAAAGTCTCTGTGACCTTAGACCCAGACAGGACGTACACAGTCCAGGTTTATCCATCAGCCGCCGAGGCATCTCAATTCTCACCCAAACAAGATCACATCCACAGTGCTGCCTAGAACCTTGGCGTAGCATACCCCTTTCCGCTGGTCGCCCTAGCCTTACGGTAATGATCTCCCGTTGAGTGTGGGTTCCTGATGAGCTCGGCCTAACGTACTGGCGGCTTACAGCAGTCTAAAGTTTCAAGGTCTTCCCACCTCATCAAGTAGTTCCCGCACTCTGCTCTCAAGGCGATTAGGGCCGGATGCACTCAAACGGACCAAGGCTCTATGCGCTAATCAACCTACTTGACAGTCGATTTGGTCGGGAATAAATTTATGCTCCATGAAAATCCCAAAGAGCCATGCGGCCAAATTGTTGGCTGACATCACACCTCGTATCGATGTCATGCTTATCAGCGTTATCCCGGGAGAAAGGATTTCTATCGGCCTCAATTCCTTGGGAGGGTGTGCTGTGGAATACCACTTCGTAGCGTGACGGGTCCGGACGAAAGGAGTAACCATGGATAGTACCTTCTTAATGTTTGCAGTTGTGATGCTCGTGATCTTCATCGGCGGCATCATCGTGTACAAGAAGAGCGTCTAGCTCTTTCTCTAACTCATCCTTATTGCGGAGCAGGAGATCGGCAACTCGTCATGCCAAGGGGTGGGGTGTGACTGGTGGTAGCCGAGCTACAAGATAGCGGTGTGCCTCTCATCTTGTAGCTCGGCCGAGGCTGCGGGTGTTTTTTAGTTGCACATGACTGCTACCGCGTCATTCAGGTATGCCTGCCAAGCGTATGCAAGATCGGTTGGTAGGCAAGAACTTGGAGCTATTCTCGGATGGCCTTGGCTCGTTTTTGGAGATAGGCATTACGGACTGCGGCATAGAGGTCGAGCGTCGATTCTTCCACTCCCTGAAACTTTTCCAGATTCAAGGAACGTTCGTTAACGACTTCAGTTGCACGCGCACCAATCGATATGGCATACGTGGCCGCCCGCTCATCGATAGAGACCACTGTCGGAATCGAATCGATGTTATGCATGGTCGGTAGGATGAGCCAGTAAATCGGATTGAGGGCAATGTCTCCAGCATAGCCGGCAAGATCTCGAACCGTATATGGTCCCAGAATCGGTATCATGAGATAGGGGCCCGGTGGAACTCCATAAAATCCGAGCGTTTGTCCAGTATCTTCCTCCGGTGTCGTCAGCTTGAAGTAATGTTGGGCCACATCGAAAAATCCGCCGATCCCGACCGTTGTATTAATGAGAAATCGCCCGACTTCAATTCCAGCTCCTGTGAATTTTCCCTGAAACATATTGTTCAGGAATCGTGGGGTCGCACGGCTATTGTAGAAAATATTGCTGATGCCCACCTGGACAACATTCGGCACGATGAAGTTGTATCCCTTCGCGACTGGCTTCAACACCCAGCGATCAAGCTGCCGGTTGAATTCAAAGAATTTGGTGTTGAGTGGTTCCCACGGATCGTACTCCTCGATCCCTTCTTCACCCGGCTTCGAAAACGGATCGAGTGGCTCTTCAGAAGACGCGTCGTGGACCGGTGCTTCTGACGGGAGAGCTTTGGGATTGGCATCAGCCAGAAGAACTGGCCGAGCGCTCTGTTCGATGGTGGGGGCGAGTGAGCTCGGCGAGCCCTTTTGAGTCACGCAACCTGAGAGCATGATCAATAAGACGGCAAGAACGAGTCCATATTCACATCGTCTGAAACAGGCCGGCCTATACGCAGCTATTGTCTTCATTCTTCAGATAACCTTCGTGAGATTAATAAAACGAGTATCGAGTATACGGTGCCGCACTCTACCAAAGAAGTTGAGTCACCCGCCAATCAATTGTTTCAGAATTGTTCTCGTGAAACGAGGACTTGCGTACGGCCGTCGCTCCTCCGTCATCGTGGCATCAACGTTGCGTTACCCGTACTCATCGATGGTCAACATAGCCAGACGGGCCTGTATCCACTGCGTTTCAGGATTCTGCTGAGGGTGTTTTCGATGGGCAGCTTGCGCCATGCGGGGGTGTCTGGTGACGTCAGGTATCGAATAAGGAGGGTGCCGATGAAGGCCGTCGTAGGAGTGGATGGATCGAAGTATTCAGAGTGGGTATTGGGTTGGCTGGGTGAGATGCCGTTTCGGGTGGCACCACGAGTCACGGCGATTCATGCGATGGATCTTCAATCCGTCCGAGCGCCGTTCATCGTCCAACCGACCGTCAGCGGGTATGAACTGGACGAAGGGGAAGCCATTCATCTCTTAGAGTCTCGAGCCAAGCAGGTAGAAGCAGAGACGAAGCGGCGTTTAGTAAAGCTTGGGCTCAAGGGCTCGGTGCGCGTCGTGCAGGACAAGATTGCACAAGCCCTCATCGAGCAGGCGGGCCATAAGGGATTGATCGTGGTTGGGAGCCGAGGGTTAGATGCCATCGATCGTTTGGTTCTGGGGAGTGTCTCGACAACAGTCACGCTCCATGCGTCCTGTCCGGTCTTGATTGTGAAAGAGCCTCCCCAAACCCTTCGGCGGATGCTCGTCGCGACAGACGGTTCTCCATCATCCAAGAAAGCGCTCCAGTTCATGGCCAAACAGTTCACGGCCAAGCCTGATGCCAAGCCGCTCGTGATTCTGCTGGTCCATGTTATGCCGTTTCTGCGCTACACGATGGTGAAGGAGGCGGGGGAGCAATTACTCGCGCAGGAGGCAGCCAAGCTTGAAAAAGTCGGGTACCGCGTCAGGCAGTTTCCCTGTGTGGGGCCAGCCGCTGAGGAGATCATGAAAGTGGTGAATCACGAACAGCCGGATCTGATCGTCACCGGAGCCAAGGGGCGAGGCGCCGTCGCGCGTTTTCTCCAGGGAAGTGTCTCGACAAAGTTGGTTCAGCAGAGTGCCTGCTCTGTCCTCGTCGTCAGGTGAGCCTGTAAATCTTGAATGTAGTCGTACACGCTCACAAAACAAACCGTTGCTCGCCCCTCAGAGGGGCGAGCAAGATAGTAACCAAGACGAAAACTAGGTGAACCGAGGTATCACCACCATTGGGAATGACCCCTTACCCACAAGAACCCCTGTCTTCAGCACACAACTACCCCTGCTAGAGATGACGCCTTCTCGTAGGCGGATGCCCCATCTGAGACGCTCAGCTAGCTACTCTTTTTGTAAACAACTAGCCCACCGATAAGGAGTCCACCCATCACAATCGCGAACAACCACAACATATCCATGACAGCTCCTTTCATTGTGAGTGATCACAAACTCTTTGTGCGGGGTGATGTGAGCAACTCTCGTGCTTGAATCATCGGAAGTGGATGCTCTCTAATTTTTCCGTGATACGAGATGTTTCGGGATCCACCAAGCTTCGCGTGGTCGAGAGTGGGGAGAATATCCTCAACACTGTCTGCTAGATTGGACAAATAATGGGCGGTACCTATCGAAGGTGTGGCCTGATCAAGGTAATGAGTCCGAGATTATGCCAGACGCTCACGCCCATGTGGTGAGGACAAGTCTTGATCGGGGCCAATCGGAACAATACGAGTGGGGTTAATATCATCGTGCGTGACGTAGTAGTGGCGTTTGATGTGGTCGACATTGACGGTCTCGGCAATGCCGTCGGTTTGGTAGAGATCTTTCAGATACCCGAACAGGTTCGGGTAGTCGACGATTCGTCGGAGATTGCATTTGAAATGTCCGTGGTACACGGCGTCGAACCGAACCAATGTAACAAAAAGCCGCCAGTCGGTTTCCACAAACTCCGGTCCGAATAAATACCGGTGAGTTGCCAGGCGCGCATCGAGTTGATCCAGCGCGGTAAATAATCGCCGTGCCGCTCGTTCATAGTCGTGTTGGGATGTGGCGAACCCTGCTCGATAGACGCCGTCGTTCACATTCTCGTAGATGAACGTGTTGAGCTCATCGATCTCTTGCCGCAGGCCGTCTGGGTACAAATCAATCGGGCTTTCAGTGAATCGATTGAACTCACTGTTGAAGATTCTCATCAGATCGTCATCGGAGTTGGTGACGATACGTCTGGTGACAGAGTCCCACAGCACCGGGACCGTAAAACGTCCGATGTAGTCTGGGTCGGTCACTTTATAGGCCTCACTCAGAAACGAAAATCCATTGATGGTGTCGGGGGAATGTCCTGCGCCTTCGCGAAATGCCCATCCTCGCTCGTCACGAATGGGATCCACGACGGTCATACCGATCACAGTCTCAAGCTTCTTGAGCTTACGCACGATGATTGTGCGGTGGGCCCAGGGGCAGGCCCATGAGACGTAGAGATGGTAGCGTCCGGCAGCGGCGGGATAGCCCGAACTACCCTCGGCGGTCACCCACCTCCGGAACACATCCGGCTGGCGCATAAACCCACCGGCTGGCGATTGCTCGTCTGGAAATTGGGCTCGAACTTCCATATAACGGCACTCTAACGGCACGCTCCCTTGAAATCAGTATCTCATATCCGCAACCACTGGTGCAGGGGAGTCTCTCTGCACGGCTGTCGCATTTCGCTACAGCATCAAGCGTTCACAGTAGCAAAAGGCGACGAATATGCGGCATTTATGCGGCATTGCATGAGAAATACAACGTATTCGGGAGGCATGCCCCGTGCGAGAAGCTCACAGTCGGAGGACGAGTGAATCTGAAATCAAAGAGTGGACCAAGGGGATGGGATTTGTGGCTCATACCTGCCTGAATCAGCACACAACTGGATTGCGCACACAGGTCATACGTGGTTTGGCAGCGTGCATGATCATGGCGCTGGGTGTTGCTTGCGAAAACAAACCGGCAGAGACCTCCACGGTCAAACCGGACTTGCCTTCCGCGCGAACGGGGTTGTTGCGTCTGACGCCCGAAGAGTTATCCCGAATGCAGCTGGAACTTGTGCCGGTGGCGCAGGGGCAGCTTCTTTCGCATCGTGAATTTTCCGCAACAGTCCAGGCCAACCAAAACGAATTGGCCGAAGTCACCACTTTGATCCGGGGCCGGGTTGTGAAAGTCCATGTCGATGTCGGGCAGGACGTGAAAAAAGGCGCTCTTTTGGCGATGCTCCACAGCGTGGACCTGGGCGTGGCGGAGGGAGACTATCTCAAGGCCGGGGCCAGGCTGCATGAAGCGGAGCTGGCACATCTTCGTGCCAAGGATCTGTACGAAAACAAGGCCGTCAGCCTCGCTGAGCTACAGAGACGCGAGGCCGCCATGAAGACCGCGCGAGCTGAACTGCGAGAGGCCAAAAACCGTCTCGAACTGCTTGGAGTGCCACTAGAGGAGATCGGCAGGCTGGAGCGGGAATTGACGATTAAGGCCAACATGCCTTTACGCGCACCGTTCGATGGGCGGGTCATCACACGCAACATCACGCGGGGAGAAGTGGTCGAGACGGAACAAAAGCTGTTCACCGTGGCCAATCTTACGGATGTGTGGGTGATCGGCAACGTGCCGGAGAAGGACGTGCGATTCATCCGCAAGGACCAGAAGGTGAATGTGGTCCTGGCCGCCTATCCCCATGCGATCTTCAGCGGGGCCATCACCTATGTGGGAGATGTGCTTGATCCAGCAACGCGCACCATGCGTCTGCGTGTCAGGGTTCCCAACCCCGATCGTCTGTTGAAACCGGAAATGTTTGCCATCGTCAGCGTGTTTGCGACATCGAGTCCAGAGGCGCTGAGCGTACCGCTTGCATCTGTTCAAGACGGATCTGGGGGCAAGATGGTATTTGTTCAACGGGAGGACGGCGCTTTCGAAGCGCGAACGGTCAAGTTGGGGGATGAAGAGGGTGATGTGGTCAGGGTGCTGGAGGGGGTGAAGGCAGGCGAGCAGGTCGTGACGAAGGGCTCCTTCGCCCTTAAATCTGAAATGGAACGACACAAGATCGAGCCTTCGCTATGATTGTCTCGCTCCTGAAATTCTCGCTGCGGCAAAGAATATTGGTCATCGGCCTGGCCTGTCTGCTGTCGGTTGTCGGTGTGATTGCCTTTCAGTCGATCCCAATCGATGCCTACCCCGACGTGACGAATATCCAAGTGCAGGTCTTGACCGAAGCGGCCGGCCTCTCGCCGGTCGAAGTCGAGCGGTTCATCACCTATCCGCTCGAACTTCAGATGACCGGATTGCCTGGATTAGCGGAGATCCGGTCACTTTCCAAATTTGCGCTATCCCAAATCACGGTCGTGTTCAACGACGACGTGGATATCTACTTCGCCCGCCAGTTGGTCCTCGAGCGGATCATGGCGGCCAAAGAGCGGTTACCAGAGGGACTCGAACCTGTGATGGCCCCCGTCACAACGGGGCTGGGCGAGGTCTATCACTATTATGTCGAAGGGCCCCATGCGACAGCGACCGATCCACAGGTCGTCGAGAGGGAGTTGACGGATCAGCGCACCATGCAGGAGTGGGTCTTGCGCCCTCTGCTGAAGAGCGTGCCTGGCGTGATCGATGTGAACGGTATGGGTGGGTTTGTGAAGCAGTATCAGGTCCTCGTCGATCCGGCCAAACTGCGCAAGTTCGACTTGACGCTCCACCAGATCTACGAGGCGGTGGTGAAGAACAACGCCAATGTCGGGGGCAACGTGCTGGAGCGTCATGCTGAACGCTCGATCGTTCGAGGGCTTGGATTGATCAGGACCGTGGGTGATATCGAATCCATCATCGTGAAAGCGGTCGGTGGCACGCCGGTCTTCGTCCGAGACGTCGCTGAAGTCGGCATCGGCCACGCCGTTCGCCATGGTGCGGTGGTCCTCAATGGGGAGCGGGAAGTCGTGATCGGAACAGTGCTCATGCTTCGGGGAGGCAATGCCCGTCAGGTGGTTGAGGCGGTCAAGACAAAGCTGGAGGATCTGCAGCAGAGCAATGTTCTTCCAATAAACACAAAGCTGATCCCTTTCTATGATCGCATCGAACTCGTTAGTGCGGCCATTAATACGGTGCGGGATGCATTGATCGAAGGGATTGTGCTAGTGGTCTTCGTCTTCTTTTTCTTCCTGGGCCATGTCCGCAGCGCCATCATCGTCACGGTGACGTTGATCGTCACTCCGCTCGTGACCTTTATCGTGATGGAGCGGTTCGGGCTCTCGGCCAACTTGATGACGCTTGGTGGGCTGGCGATCGCCGTTGGCGAGATCGCCGACGGGTCCCTGGTCGTCGTGGAAAACGCCTATCGGCATCTCGCCCAACACAGCGGCGCGTCGCAGGAAAGCAGGCTCAGTGTCATTCTCCATGCGACGAAGGAAGTCGGTCGACCGATCCTGTTCGGCATTCTTATCATCAGCGTCGTCTTCCTGCCGCTCATGACGCTGCAAGGAATGGAAGGCAAGATGTTCGCGCCGCTGGCCTACACACTGGTGATTGCACTCTTGGCCTCAGTCGTGGTGACGCTGACCCTGTCACCGGTGCTCGCGTCTCTCTTCTTGCGTGGAGACCATCCTAAAGAGACGCGCGTGACGCTCTGGATGAAACAGGGCTATCTGCCGGTGTTGCAATGGACGCTCCGGCACCGCGGCCTCATCCTGACGAGTTCAATAGCGATCGTGCTGTGCAGCCTTTCCCTCGTTCCATTCGTGGGGCGGGAATTCATTCCACTCCTTGAGGAAGGGGCCCTGACACCTCAAGTGGTGAAGTTGCCAAGCGTGTCGCTTCCTGAGTCTATCGAGCTAGAGAAGCAGACTCAGAAGGCCATGCTGGAATTTCCCGAAGTGAAGATGGCGGTGAGCAGGATCGGCCGAGCGGAGATTCCCTACCACCCAGAAGATCTCTACGAGAGCGATCCGATTGTCTCCCTCCACGACCGAAGCACCTGGAAGACGGCGAAGACTCAATCAGAATTGACCGATGCGATCCGCCGGAAGTTAGCCGAAATTCCCGGTATCTCCATCCTCATGAGTCAGCCAATCCAAGAACGAGTGGACGAGTTGATCTCCGGCATCAGGACCGAATGCGCCATCAAGCTGTTCGGAGACGACCTCGACATGCTCCGCGACAAGGCGCAGGAGATTGCGGCCCTGGTACAACAAGTCAACGGCGTCAAAGATATCAAGGTCGAACAGGTCGCTGGACAGCCCTATCTCATTATCGACATCGATCGGCAAAAGATTGCCCGCTTCGGCATCAACGTGGCCGACGTGCAGGAGATCATCACTACCGCGATCGGTGGGAAGGCGGCGACACAGGTCTATGAAGGCGAGCGCCGGTTTCAGCTCACCCTGAGATTTCCTGAACCGTACCGGAACAGTGTTGCCGCCATTGGAGAAATCCGCGTGAAGTCTCCTTCCGGAGCGCTCATTCCCATGAGTGACCTGGCCAAGATCGAAATGCGAGAAGGCCCGGCTCGTATCAGTCGAGAGCATGTGAAGCGCCGCATCTACATCGGCTTCAATGTCGTAGGCCGGGACATCGGCGGTGTGGTGGATGAAGGGCGCGCGAAGCTGGCGGCGCAACTCCACTTGCCGGAAGGCTATACTGTCGTATGGGGCGGGGCGTTCGAAAACATGGAGCGAGCCAACGCGCGATTGATGATTGTCGTGCCGATCACACTGGGCCTCGTGTTCTTTCTTCTGTTCTGGGCCTTCCATTCGCTGCGATACGCAACCTTGATCATTATCAACTTGCCGTTCGCGTTGATCGGAGGCGTCGTGTCGCTATGGCTGAGCGGGCAGTATCTAAGCGTACCGGCCTCTATCGGTTTTATCGAGCTGTTTGGACTGGCCGTGGGGAATGGGATCGTGCTGGTCTCTTATGTCAACCAACTGCGCAACGAGGGGCAGCAGATCGATGAAGCGATTCTGGCCGGCTGCAGTCTCCGTCTTCGCCCTGTCGTGATGACCATGATGACCACGCTGCTTGGACTTCTGCCGCTGGCACTGGCGCAAGGAATTGGGGCGGAGGTCCAGCGGCCGCTCGCCAGTGTCGTTATCGGCGGACTCTTCACGTCGACGGCGCTGACGCTGGTTGTACTGCCCGCGCTCTATAGTCTGTTCGCTGGGCAGGAGGTGAGGAAAGAGGAGGCGCCGGAATGGGTATGAGGGGAGGGAGAGCGACATCGTCAATCCCTTCGCTCGCCGAGGGCGCACGATCGGAATGTGCTCCCTCAATGCGCGCGGTCAGGGATCGACGATACCGCTCTCCCAATTGGAATGAAAATGTATGGGGGAAGGGCTAGATAGGGGTCGTCAGAGTGCTCGTTCTATGCACGTAGCTGAGGACCAACGACCCTGTCTCTTTGGAGAGGAAATAACAGTGCCGACACGGTCAGGCATTGATCTTGTAAGTGTTATTTGGTAAGTCTGCCGGACCTGTCCAGGCTTGCTGCGTTTTCCAGCTGGTGAGGCCTAATTCACAGAGCGATCAGTCGGAACGGGGAGGGGGCTTCTTATGAGACATGTGTTGGCGGGGATGACCTTGTTGTGCTTCTTCATCGCTCCGGGGGCTGTTGCGTATGCAGCTGGCGGGGAGCAGGAATTTTCCAAAGGGGAGAACCTGTTGAAGAGCAAACAGTATGCGGGGGCGCGGGCAGCGCTGGAGGCCGGCATCCTGAAGGATCCGTCCAATATTCAGGCCCATTTCAATCTGGCCGAGGCTTGCCGAGCCCTAGAATCCTGGGCCTGTGCGGAGCAACATTACGAGAGCGCATTGGATTTGGATGCCAAATCCGGGACGAAATCCTATTTACCCAAGACTAAAGCGAAAGTGTGGCGCTTACGGGAGGAAACGACGGCATGGCGACTCCTGAACGAGGGGAAGGGCCTGATCGCCAGTGGAAAAACGAAGCAGGCGGAGGAGGCTCTGCACAGCGCCGAGGAGCTTGGTCTCAACAATGAGCAACAGACGCTCTATCAGCAGTTGCAGGCGAAGCTGCCACGATCGCGATCTGCCTCCTCGAAATATCTGACCTCTGCCGGATCGGTAGGAGGTGTGGGGGAGACCGAGACGCTCGATACGCAGATGGTCCTAGTACCGGCGGGGAAGTTTATGCGGGGAAGTAATCTCGGAGACGACGAGAAACCTGTTCGGCAGATCTATCTCAATGCCTTCTATATGGACAAATATGAAGTGACGGTCGGGCAGTATGCCAGGTACTTGGAGGCGACTGACATGGAGGAGCCTCCGGACTGGAGCACCATGCATCAAGCACAACATCAGAGACGCCCGGTCGTCAATGTGAGTTGGGAGGATGCGGTCAACTATTGCAAATGGGTCGGCAAGCGCCTGCCGACCGAGGCGGAGTGGGAAAAAGCGGCGCGGGGAACAGATGGGCGGATCTATCCCTGGGGTAATGAAGCTCCAAGTCGGCTCCTTGCCAATTACGGGAGAAAGGAGTGGGACGACCACCTCGCCTTAGCCCCGGTCGGATCGTATGAAGCGGGGAAGAGCCCCTACGGGATCTATGATATGGCCGGGAATGCTTGGGAATGGGTGTTCGATTGGTATGAACTGGATTATTACAAGAAAGGTCCAGAAAAGAACCCCATCGGGCCGGCAAAAGGCGATGGGAAAGTGTTGCGGGGCGGATCCTGGCTGTACGTGTCTGAATTTCTGCGGTCCGCGCACCGGTTCGATGCGCAGCCGACGAATCGGCTCTTTGGATACGGGTTCCGTTGTGCGAAGACGCCATAGCTCTTTTGCCAGCGCACCGATTGATGGGGGGGTGGGTATGTCCGGGTTGTCGGAGTGCTTCCTTGGTTCAGAAGATAGGGCTCAACGATATTTGGCGAAGCAGATCAAGTCGAGATGGTCATAATGATCGGGAAGAATCGTTTCGGCCTTGTACCCGAGGTTCATGAAGAACTGAATGTTTCTGGCTGTACGCAGCATTGTGCAGGCGTAAAACTTGTGGGCATCGGTCGTGGCTCGTTCAATTTCGTGGATGAGGGCCTTTCCCACTCCATGACGCTGATGAGTGGGACTGACGGAAAGCAACCGGATCACGCATACGCCAGCTACCGTCCAGAAGCGCACGGAACCGGCGATCGCTCCCCCCACTTCTGCCATGAAAATATGTTTCTCTCTGGCATCCTCTTGCAGGCTCTCAAGGGTTTCTGTGGTCCACCCGCTCACCTTGTAGATGCCCGCATATTCGCCGAATGCAGCTTGTTGCACTTGGAGCAGCGAGGGAAAGTCCGCGTCGGTCGCCAGTCGAATTTGAACCATCACATGCATCCGGGGGAAGAGGAAGCAGCTTCCGTCTTACATAGCGGAAGCAACAGAAATTGGCAAGATATCGGTTTGGTGCGTGGAAACTGGTGATGAGAGACATCACCCCATTGGGATATCCGTACATTTTCGATTCTCATAACATGAAGGAGGTTCAATGCTGAAAGAAGTAACGGGAGACATTTTACGGACAAAAGCAGAAATGGTGGCACACGGTGTGGCTCCGAACGACGGCTTTGCGAACGGTCTCGCGTTGTCCCTTCGGCAACAATGGCCCGCCATGTACAAAGATTTCAGACATTATTGCCAAACGTTTACGCCGAAGACCGGAGAGCTGTGGGCCTGGGCGGGTGCCGGGGGTGTGCGAATCGTGAGTCTCTTTACGCAAGAACCAGCTCCCAGCCACGGGTCTAAACCAGGGAAAGCCACGATCGAGAACGTCAATCACTGTCTCAAAGCCTTCGCGAAGTTGATCGAGAGCGAGAAAATCAAGAGCGTTGCGCTTCCCCGCTTGGCCACTGGTGTCGGTGGGCTTGACTGGAAAGAGGTCAAGCCGTTGATTGAAAAACATCTCGGCCACTTGTCTATTCCGGTCTACGTGTACGCCACCTATCAGCCAGGTGTCCAGGCCACGGAGGGATGAAGTCTCGTCGTCCGGTTGAGGAGGCTTGGTCAGTGCGAATTGGCGCACGGAGAGAGGCTACATGCGACAAGTTCCGCAAGACCTGTATGACCGGCTGGTTGCGCTGCGAAGAGAGTTGCATCGGTATCCGGAGCTCAGTTGGCAAGAAACGCGTACAGCCGGTGTGATCCGTCTATTCCTTCAGAGCTTCGGCATTCAATGCCGCACCAATGTGGCAGGTACCGGCGTCGTTGCAGAGATCAGCGGAAAGACCGGAGTGCCTTGCGTGGTGCTGCGGGCCGATACGGATGCGCTTCCCATTCAAGAAGAAACCGGCCTTGAATTCGCATCGGTGCACAATGGCGTCATGCACGCCTGCGGCCACGATGGACACACGACGATGTTGCTCGGCGCGGCTGCGCTGCTTTCCCAAGAGAAGGACTTGCCGGCGCCGGTGCGGCTGATTTTCCAACCCGCAGAAGAAAAAGGAACCGGCGCCATCGCCATGATCAAGGAAGGCGTGCTTGAGGGAGCCGGCCTGATCTTTGGCGGACATCTGGATCGCCATTATCGTCCCGGCACCATCGTAGTGAGCGAAGGTCCGGTCAATGCGTCGTCGGATAACTTTTCGATTGAGATCATCGGACAAGGCGCACATGGGGCAAGGCCACACGAAAGCATCGATGCGGTGGTGGTGGGGAGCCTCATGATCATGGCGTTGCAGACTATCGTCTCACGTGAGATCGATCCGGCCCGCCCCTCGGTTGTATCCGTCGGCCAGTTTCACGCCGGGACTGCGCCGAACGTGATTGCGGGACAGGCCAAGCTGGAAGGGACTGTGCGTGCCCAAGATCCGGCAGTCCGCCGACAACTGCTCAATTCTGTGCGCCGCATTGCCGAATCCATCGCACAGTTGCACGGTGCGAAGATTCACGTTGCGGTCACTGAAGGAACGCCGCCACTCATCAATCAGCCTGAGTCGGCCAACATGGCGCGCCGTGCCGCGATCGAAGCGGTCGGGGAGGCGAATGTGTTGCCCCTGAAGACGGCGAATATGGGGGCGGAAGATTTCAGCTACTACCTTGAGCAAATTCCCGGCGCCTATGTCCGATTCGGCAGCCAAGTTCCTGGCCGGGAAGGCTATCCGGCACATTCGAGCAAGTTCGACTTCGATGAAGAAGCTCTGGCCGTAGGAGCCGCGTATTACCACGCCATCGCCAAGATCGCCGGCCAGCAACTCGAGAAGAAAGCAATATCCGTCTGATCCGTCGCAACGGGAGAGTTGTGATCAGAGTCAGAGAAGCTCGGGAAGAGGATGTGGGCCAGATCCGTGAGATCTTTCTCGCGGTCTACGGTACGGATTATCCACATCGCGAACTCTACGATGAACTTTGGCTGAAGCGCTCCGTCTTCACCGATGATGCCCTCATTCTCGTTGCTGAGGATACGGAAGCCGGTCGTGTCGTCGGGACGGCCTCCGTGCTGTTCGACTTCGGGGCTCATTCCGATCTCGTAGGAGAGTTTGGTCGCCTTGCTGTGCATCCCGAGTATCGCCGGATGCAGGTCGGGAAGTTGCTCATGGACAAGCGGCTGGAGGCCATCAAAAACCGTTTGCACGTGGGACTCGTTGTCGCGCGTACCGTGCATCCCTATGCTCAGCGCATCAGCCTGGCTCAGGGTTTCATCGCCACAGGCTTTCTACCGCTCAAGCACTTCTTTCGCCACCGCGAGAGTTTTGCACTGCTGGCTCGATATTTCGCCGATGCCCTGACTCTGCGCCGCAATAATCCACGAATCATCCCCGAGGTCTATGCCTTGGCCAATCTCGTGATGAGCCAGCCGCCCTTCACGCCGGATTTCATCGTGGACGAAGACTCCGCCTCCTACCCGGCTGGTGGCGACTATCGCCTTGAACAGCTGCAGGCTGAGGGCTATCCGGCTTTGTTGCGTATCGAACGGGGTCGGGTGCGGAATCGAGAGATCTTCGGACCTATGCGGTTGGATTACGGCTTCTTCAAGCTGCAGGCTCGCCAAACCAGTTACTTTCTGGCCCGCTCCGGCGGCCAGATTGTGGGAGCCGTCGGCTACACGATGGACCCGGTCGAGCACATCGTGCGAGTGTTCGAGCTCATCGCGCTGGCCGATGATGTGGTGCGATTTCTTCTGTCCGAACTGGAGCGCAAGTGTCGGGAGGAGATGGGGATCGAGTATATCGAGATCGATGTCAGCGCCTACGCGCCTCGCATGCAGCGGACATTACTGGAGTTGAATTTTCTTCCGGTCGCCTATGTGCCGGCCATGGTGTTCTATCACGTGGAGCGGCTCGACATCGTGAAGATGGTGCGTTTGAACAAGCTGCAAGAGTTGGGGCCGCTTGGTCTGACTGAACCGGTTCAAGCCGTGGCCGATGTCGTGATGCGCGGGTTTTCTACATGTGTCATCGCACCTCGGATGGCCCAGGCGATCAAAGAGGTTCCATTGTTTCGTGGGATGAACACCGAACAGGCGACGAGGTTAGCGGGAGTCTGCACCGTGAGGAACATAGGGGCGGGAGACCGGCTCTTTTCCGGGCATGATCCGGGAGACAGACTCTATCTTATGCTTCAAGGGCAAGTCACCATCAGCAGCGGCACTTCTGCTCGCGTGATCGGCACCGTCCACACCGGCGAGACCTGTGGAGAAGTATCGCTCCTTTCGGCCAGGCATCACTCCGCCACCGCGACGGCTGTGAACGACATCGAGGTGGCAGAGCTATTCCGGCGTGATCTGGAGGATCTCATTCGACGTCGCCCGGACATCGGTGTGATTATCTACCGCAACTTGGCCGTAGGACTGGGAGAGAAACTCCTGCGTTCCGGCGAATGGAACCGGGATCCGGAGCGAAGCGAAGCCGACAGCCTGACGCTCACGTCGGAGAGTGCGTTGCATAGGACCTGATGGCCACACCCAGCACCGGTCGTTCTCTCTTGGCCTCGAGCGGTAAGCGGTTTCGGATCGGCTGGTGGCGTGATGCCCGTCACGCAGCTTGGCCACCGTACCGCCGGCGCTCGGGATATGCGGCTCTCCTCGTCTGTGACGTGGCGCGCCGATTATTACAGATCACATCGTCGACGATCATTCCGCAATTGACGCAGCGCCAACCATGAAGGTCCGCTGGCGAACCAGTCTGCACCGCAAAGCTGTCGTCACTGACGGCAAGGCCGTTGCATCGTAGGCAATTCATCGTTCATCTCCCAGTAGTGATGTCCTTTCCTCTCCGAGGATCCGGTTGCGGAGTTCCGGTAGCGGCAGCGTGCACAGGCTGGACTCGTGCGGCTTGCAGCAAGGCTGTCCCATCTTGGAAGCCCAGTACGTATCGCCTGAAGACCTCGGGAGGGCACAGTCGATAGTTGTCGGTATGGTCGCTATTCATCAACTCATCTCGCAGTCCATCTGCTTCCGCACTCCACCCATCGACCTCCGGTTCCGTGCGAGCCTGTGCAGATTGCCGTCGGCACCACTCGATACGAACAGCGATGGGATGTGTTGCGTGTTTCATGATTCACGCATTAGGTATCCAATCTCACGTCTTATTTCTCGTGGCAGCAAGTTGAATGCCACGGTAAAGAGTGGCAAAGAACCCTGTCATGATGGCTCTACTCACTCGGCAGTTTGGTACGTAATTGTAATGAGTTACACGATGGGATGAGGTAGGTGAGGATAAGGTCTATGGATACCTGAGTAGTCGAGGTAAGTGGAGGAGGTGAAGGATGGAGAGATTAGTGCTTCATAATGATGCTCGGACTAACCCTAGTTTGCATATCGGGGCCTTAGTCAGCTCCAAGGCTCAGAGAGCCAAAGTGGTCTTCTCCTAAAACCATGCGTGATCTCTTGAACTGCTTTGATCTGACCCTTGCGACTGTTGTCGGTAGCGGTAATTCTGTCGCAAGGCAGGTAGCTATCAAGCTTGTGAGTCGGCTCGCAGCACGAGGTATGCCTGACTATCAAGATCTTATCCAGGATTAAGAACCAGAAGCATCCATAAAAAGCCAACCGTCTTGAACTCGTTTCTCGTCAACCGCAGTTCGTTTCACGTTCAGCGAAGAACACGCTTCTCGAACGACGCTTCACGAATGACGGCCTTCTGATCACCCCCATGTGCCCACTGAATCCGCACTCGTTCTTCGTCGTTAAGGCCGCTCGCAAACACCTGCCTCGCGTTATATCCACCGGTGCACTCGAGACGCGTATTCAAGGTATTCCCGTCCGAATCTAGCCGTCAGCGCTCGTTCCTCCGGTTTGATCTGGAAACGAATCATGTAGAGGATGAAGGCAGGAAGAAAGAGACAGCTCAAGACATTTGCCAAATATAGTGCCCACCCGACCAAGACGAACAACAGGCCGAGATACATCGGGTTGCGCGTAAAACGATAGATTCCCGACGTCACCAAGAAAGATGTGGAGGATGGCTTCAGAGGGTTCACGGTGGTGCGCGCTCTCCAGAACGACAGCATCGCCAATGCGGTTATTGCAGCGCCAACGAGTCCCAAGCCCGCCGCCACGACTCGCAGTGGCGCAAACGCCAATGTGGGCAGGGTGCGGGAGACAAGCCACATGCTTATCGCGGTGACCGCGCCGGTGACGACTGGCGGGATCTTCAGGTCGAGACGATTCATAGGATCTGAACGATGTGCAACGTGCCGGCAATGAATTGCAGGCTTTCTTGCGAAATGAGCAATGAGTAAGAGCGTACGCTTTTGGCGCTCGATTGGCTAGTTCTACTCCTCGCGGCATGATCGTGTGCGTGCGTGCCCCTTCCCCTCGGAATCGGGTATAGTGGTCGCCAGGGATTCGGGACAAAGATGGTCGCGGACTATTCTTTGAACGAACGTGCAGCATAATCATGAGACAAGGAGCTGAGATGGTTGAGCATGGGGGCGGAGCCGTTAAAGATTTTATGCATCGCTACCTGGAGGTGGTGCCACTAGAGACGACGGCTTCGGCCGCGGCTGAGCGGATGGGGGTCAAGCGGATCGGTTGTCTGTTGGTGGAATCGCATGATCCCAAGCGAGGTCCGTTGGGGATTCTGACGGAGATGGATCTTGTACGGAAAGTGCTCGCGACCGGATTAGACCCCACGGTTACGATGGTGGATCGTGTGATGGCTAGCCCGATTTTGACGATCCCAGGGGACCGCTCCATGTTGGATGCCAGCCATGTGATGGAGACCAACCATGTGCGTCACCTCTGCGTGGTAGAGACTGGTGAGATCGTCGGGATTTTGTCGGTGCGGGACCTCGTGCGATCGTTTGTGGATGCGGAGAGCGGCCCCATCTGTGATCTCGAAAAGGTCTACCGCCCGCTGAGCATTCTGATGGCGACCGCACTCGCGACGATCCCTAGTGACGCGTCTCTACTTGCGGCTGCCCAGCTGATGCGCGAGAAGCGGATCGGTTCATTGCTGACGACTGAAGCTGGTGAAACAGTTGGCATCGTGACCGAGCGCGATCTGGTCTGGAAAGGGCTGGCGTCCAATCGGCATGCAGGCAGCACGCACGTGGGTGCCGTAATGAGCTCTCCTCTTCTGAGCATCGATGTCAATCGCACGATACGCGACGCCAGCAAGGTGATGGCCGAACAGGGGGTGCGTCACCTGACCGTGACGGAGAACGGGAAGATCGTTGGGGTACTCTCCGTACGTGACTTAGTGAAAATGGTCTCCGTTCGGGATCGACCCAGGTTTCTCGGTCAGACCTAGCAGGAGGCTGGCGCTCACCTCAGCAGCATGGCGGCTAGTGCGGGCAGCGAGGGAAGCATCACCATCCCCAGGCAAATGGACAGGGCCACGATCGACGCGACCAGCTCCTCATTGAGGCCTGTTTCTGCTGCGAAGATGACGGAGCTGACCGCCGATGGCATCGCCGCAACGAGAATGACGACCGCTCGTTCCACTCCCGTTAAACCCAGCAGCGCCACGGCCAGCCATCCCAGCAACAGCCCGCCACCCATTCGTACCGCAACCCCCAGTGTTGCCAATCGAATGGTCCGGCGGACGGCGGAGAAACTGATCGACAGGTCCAAAACCAGACTTGCGAGTGGCGTAGTGGTGAAGTGCAAGGGATTGAGTAGTTCAAGAAGCCAGGGAGGCAGATGGTGTCCTGACAATTTGATGGCGAGAATGCAAACCAGGGCCCATAAAGGCGGCGATGACAGGAAGCGGATCGCAGCTGACCTGGGTGTGGCAGGTTGTGCGCCGTGCCAGACGGCCAGACCGTAGAGAACGGTGAGGGTCAGCGCAGTTTGCCCAAGATCGAAGAGCACGGCGAGAGTCAATCCTTCGTCGCCGAATGTGGCGAGGATGACGGGAAAGGCAAAGAAAACGGAATTGATCGAACCAGTGGCCAACACAAACCCACCTTGCGCCTCACGTGGGAGTTGCAGAAGCCGGGTGAGTTGCCAGGAACAGACGACCATCGGGAAGGTGATGAGACAGGCGGCCAACGGGAGCTTCCAGGCTGTCGATGTCAGGGCGACATGATCCAGCGACACGAGAATCGTCGCCGGCAGACTCACTGAGAACACGAACGTCGCCAACCGTTCGGCGTGAGTCTTGGTCAGCAGAGCCTGTGATCGAAGCAACCCGCCGACGACAAAGAGGGCGATGAAGGCTTGAAGGGAAGAAGGCATAGCAGCTGGTGCACCGGAAGGGTATGATGCCTCCCTCCGTGACACAGATACAACTGTCCCAGCGAGAAGGCCTATCTAGGCAGCACGATTCTTGCGCCCTATTATGGGTCATAAATAAGAAGCGAGAAAACGAGGGCCTGCACCGCAAGTCGAATACATGGTTGCCTCTTCCAATTATAAGCGTTACATATGATCCTCTACTCGGGCATCTTCCTACTATGGCCAACAAACCACGGCGTTCATCAGAGCTTCCCAAAGCAGCGATTGAGGCGCTATGGCAGGGCAATGTGATCGAAGCGATCAAGGTGGTTCGCCAGGAACGGAATATCGGTCTGAAAGAGGCGAAGGAAGCGGTCGAGGCTTACATCGCTTCAGAGCCGGCCCTCAAGAAAAAGATGGATCAGGTCCTCGCCACTGCGCAACAGAGATTTATCCGGTGGCTCATCGGATTTCTGGTGCTCGCCGCCGGAGTTGCGTATTTCGTGATGCAGGGGCAGTGAATGACCAATCGTACGCAGAGGCGTTGGCAGTACACTTACTCTCCTCAAATGGCTAACAGGGAATTATCGTGATACGAAGGCCGACCGCAGTTAACATCACAGGCGCAGTACCCTTCGCGCTTCCTCAGGCGAGACGGTGGTGCGTAATTGGAGGCATCAGATGAACGATCAAGACACACAACGAGCGGTGGAGATTCTCAACAGGATTATGGAGCACGAATTGGCGGGAGTGGTGCGCTATACGCATTACTCACTCATGATCTATGGCTATAACCGCATTCCTATCGTGTCGTGGCTGAAAAGTAATGCCGACGAGAGCCTTGCCCATGCGCGTAAAGCCGGAGAACTGGTCACCTTGCTTGGTGGCCACCCGTCGCTGAAGATTGGGACGCTCTTGGAAACCGAGAAGCATGACGTGGGAGATATCCTGCGGGAAAGCTTGGAGCACGAGAAGGGTGCCATCGACGCCTATTACGAACTGCTGAAAATCGCTGAAGGAAAATCTGTCCTGTTGGAAGAATTTGCGCGAGAGATGGTCGTTGATGAAGAGCTGCACCTTGACGAGGTGAACAAGATGCTGCGTAAGTCAGGTGATGTCCAGCCATTTCGCTCTTAAGCCTTCATGCAATCGGGAAAGCAAGAGTGCCAAGAATATTGTTCGCCTCATCATAATATGGCGGGTGATGTGTGTCGTTGATGGAGGTGCCGATGCGGCGATATCGCAAGGTGAATGTTCGGATTGGTCTTGGTCTGGTCTTGAGCTTGGTGTTGGGGGTGGAGGTGGTGTCGGCCAAGGTGCAGGTCTTGCCGGAGACGGTGTTGCAGGTGGAGGGCAAGAAGGTCACCGGACAAAGCGGTCTGCTGCGCCATCCTGTCGTGAAAGGGCTGCTTGCGGCGTTCGAGCGAGCGGAAGCGGCACTGGGAAAAGAAGATGTGGATGAGCTCATGCGGTTTTATGCCTCAACCTACGACTATCATGGATTGAAAGCGGGCGATGTACGTCGGGTATGGGGAGAGGTGTTCGAGCATTTTGGGGCTGTGGAATCCCTTCATTTATTTTCCGATATCAAGGTCACGCAGGTGAATAATGAAGTTCGTATGGAAGTGACCTGCACGGGAGGATTGTACGGCACCGACGAACGCACGGGAAAGCGACTCACACTCGACAGTTGGTTTCGTGAAGTCCATTATCTGGTGAAAGATGGTGGTGCCTGGCGGTTTCTTGGCAATGCCGGAGAGGTGCCGGCTGCCGCCCCTTTCTCGTCGGCCCCGCACCATCCGCTGTTTTGATTATCCGTGAGACTTAGGGAAGGTCTGATTAATTCACGTTTTCACTCGGCCAGCTGTTCCTGGACTGACCACCAGGGCAAATTCAGTGGGTAGCCGCTGTTGCGAGAGCCTGTTTGTGACGCACACCCATCGTGCGATGG
>Ga0224505_10000620_pt1 | contig 23932 bp, 23 predicted proteins | sample SF_Jan12_sed_USG_FD_169102 | JGI IMG/M metagenome (GOLD analysis project Ga0224505, IMG submission 169102) | Sediment microbial communities from San Francisco Bay, California, United States - SF_Jan12_sed_USGS_4_1 | ecosystem: Environmental > Aquatic > Marine > Sediment | place: USA: California... | reverse complement strand
GTTGATGGTCTCGATCATGTGCACCGGGATGCGGATCGTGCGGGCCTGGTCGGCGATCGAACGCGTGATCGCCTGGCGGATCCACCACGTGGCGTACGTCGAGAACTTGTAGCCGCGGCGGTACTCGAACTTGTCCACGGCCTTCATCAGGCCGATGTTGCCTTCCTGGATGAGGTCCAGGAACTGCAGGCCACGGTTCGTGTACTTCTTCGCGATCGAGATCACCAGGCGGAGGTTGGCCTCGACCATCTCCTTCTTCGCGCGGCGGGCCTGCGCCTCGCCGACGGCGATCTCGCGGTTGATCTCCTTGATCTCGGCGATCGACAGGCGGGCGCGCTTCTCGCTGAGCGCGAGCCGGTTCTGCTCGCGCTCGATTTCCTCGCGGAACTTCGCGAGCGCGGCCGAGTGCTTGCGCTTGGCGCGCACGTGCTTGTCGAGCCACGCCAGGTTGGTCTCGTTGCGCGGGAAGGTCTCGATGAAGTCTGAGCGTGGCATGCCGGCATCGCGGACGCAGCGCTGCATGATCGCCTTCTCGATCGAGCGGATCTCGTTCAGGTGCTCGCGCAGCTGCGCGATGAGCTGCTCGAACATCTTGGGCGAGAGCTTCAGTTCCATGAACTCTTCGGCGAGCTTCCTGCGCAGCTTGATCGTCTTCGGATCCCTGCTGCCCTTCTCCTCCAGCGACTTCATGACCTGCGCGTAGACCTTGCCGAGCGAGGCGAAGCGGCGCGCGGCCTCTTCCGGGTCCGGGCCGGTCTCGAGCGCTTCTTCCTCTTCCGTCCCGTCGCCGTCCGCAGCCTCTTCCTCGACCTCTGCTTCCGGGGCTGCCTTCGCGGCGAGCTTCGGGTTGATCGGTTCGGCGATCACGTCGGGCGCGTTCGGGTCGACGAAGCCGACGATGATGTCGACCAGGCGGCCCGTGCCCGACTTCAGCGGCTCGTAGGCGCGCAGGATGTATTCGAAGGTCGGCGGATAGTGCGACAGCGCGCGACGCACGGAATCGAGGCCTTCCTCGATGCGCTTCGCGATCGCGATCTCGCCTTCACGCGTGAGCAGCTCCACCGTGCCCATTTCGCGCATGTACATGCGGACCGGGTCGGTGGTGCGGCCGAACTCGGCGTCGACGGTGGTGGCGAGCGCCTGCGCGGCTTCCTCGGCCGCCTCTTCGTCGGCAACGACCGTCTCGCGCATCAGCAGCGCTTCGGCGTCCGGTGCCTTCTCGTACACCGGGATGCCCATGTCGTTGATCATCTGCACGATGTCTTCGATCTGCTCCGGATCGACGATCTCGGACGGCAGGTGGTCGTTGACTTCGGCGTAGGTCAGGAAGCTCTGCTCCTTGCCGCGCGCGATCAGCAGCTTGAGCTGCGACTGGCGATCTTCCGGCGTGCTGGCAGTCAGCTTGATCTCAATTCTCTCGGCCTTTTCCTTGCCTGCCTTGCGACCGGGCTTCCCGGGTTTCTCTTTTGCGGCGATCGTGACGACGGACGCGGCAGCAGCCGGCTTGGTCGCGAGCGCGACGGCCTTGACGGCAGGCGCACCCTTGGCCGGCACTGCGCCCTTGGCAGCCTTGGCCGGCGCGCCGGGGACGACGTGCCTTGCGGCAACGTGCTTGGCGGCAACCGGCGCGGTCGCAGCCTTCACCGGCGCGCGCTTCGCGGGTGCGGACCTGGCCGGCGCCACGGGCTTGTGGCTCGCCTTCACCGATGCAGCAGCAGCGCCCTTGCGCTGGAGTGTCACCGGCTTGACGGCCCTGGCCGCAGGCTTCGTCGGCTTCTTCGCCACGGGCCTGCCCTTGGCGGGCGCCACTGTCTTCCTGGTCAGCGTAGCCTTGGCCTTGGCCGCCGGTGCGGACTTGCGGACAGGAAGCTTCTTGACCGGTTTGCGTGCCGTCGTCTTGCTCAAGATGGGACGCCTCACGGGGGGTCTAAAAAAGAGCGGAATCCTACCACGCCGGGTCGAGGATTCGCCCGATTATCGGGGGACTTCCGGGGGCTTGCGGGCCGCCGGGCTGCGGGTCCGGAGCAGCCCCTGCAATTCCAGCTTTTCGGCATCGTCCAGCGACGAATCCCGGGCCTTGGCCATCAATTCGTCGAGCCGCCGGACCGGGGATTCCTCGACTATCAGACGGTTCAGGGCCGATCTCAGTTCCGCGGCCGCGCCCGCGGCATCCGGTGCCAGGCAGACCGCCGAGGCCAGCTTCGCCAGCGAGCCCTGTTCGGGCCGGTCGCGCCAGCGCTCCAGGACTGCCGCCGTACTGGCGGGAGGGTCTTCCCGCAGCTGGGTCAGCAGCTCCGCCAACAGCGGTATTCCGGGCCGGTCGATGGCTGCCACGGCGTCGATCTGCTGGCCGCTGATGGCCGTCGCGGAGGCCGGGTGGTGCACGAGCAGCATGACTGCCTGGCGGACCAGGTTGCCGCGACCCGGGGCAGCGGCGTGCGAGGCCCCGAACCGCGCGCCGCCGAGTCCGCTCGGGCGCTCGTAACCGCTTGAATTCCTTTCTGAATACGTGCTGCTTGACGAGGCTGGAGCGCGTGTTTGTCCAGCGCTGGCCGGCGCGTCCTGGGAGTCGCCGCCCAGCAGCTCGTTGAGGCGGGCAGGGGACATGCCAACCACCGCAGCCAGCTGGTTGACCAGCAACTCGCGGTACACTTCGGACGGAATCCTGCGCACCAGCGGCCGCGCCAGTTCGACCAGCTTGGCCCGGCCATCGACGCTGCCGGTCTCGACCCGCGACGACAATTCACGGATCAGGTACTCGGAGAGCGGCATCGCGTCGGCGAGGCGCGCCTCGAACGCTTCCTTGCCCTCTTCGCGCACGAGCGTGTCGGGGTCGTGGCCGTCCGGCAGGAACAGGAACCGCACCTGCCGGCCCTGCTTCACTTCGGCGACCGCGTTTTCGAGCGCACGCCAGGCTGCCGCGCGGCCGGCCCGGTCGCCGTCGAAGCAGAACACCACCTCGCCGACGAGACGGAAGATGCGCAGGAGATGCTCGGGTGTCGTCGACGTGCCGAGCGTCGCCACCGCGTACGTGATGCCGGCCTGGTGCAGGCTGACGACGTCCATGTAGCCCTCGACCACCATCAGCCGTTGCAGGTTGCGCGTCGCCTGGCGTGCTTCGTACAGGCCGTAGAGCTCGCGGCCCTTGTGGAAGAGCTCGGTTTCGGGCGAGTTCAGGTACTTCGGTTCGCCTTGATCGAGCACGCGTCCGCCGAAACCGATCGTGCGGCCGCGCGTGTCGCGGATGGGGAACATGACGCGGTCGCGGAAGCGGTCGTAGAAGCCGCGCTCGCGCGAGTGGCTGCCGGCAGCCGGGGACGTGCCGGTTGCGGCCGTGGTGTCCTGCTGTGGCTGGCGTTCGATGATGAGGCCCGCGCGCAGCAGCACGTGCCGTTCGTCCTCGGTGCCGCCATACCGCTCGAGCAAGCCATCCCAGCGCGCCGCGGCGTAACCGATGCCGAACTTCTGCACGACGTCGGCCTCGAGCCCGCGTCGCTTCACGTAGTCGCGTGCGCGCGAATCGCCGCTCAGGCACTGGCGGAAGTAGAGCGCGGCGCGTTCCATCGCCACGTACAGTTCATCGTGCGGGTTGACCGGACCTGCGGCCGCGCCGCCTTCGCGCGGCACCTCGAGTCCGGCTCGCGCGGCGAGGTCCTCGACCGCCTCGATGAAGCCGAGGTGATCGTAGTCCATGACGAAGCCGAGCACGGTGCCGTGGGCTCCGCAGCCGAAGCAGTGATAGAACTGCTTGTCGACGCTGACCCAGAACGACGGCGTCTTCTCGTCGTGAAACGGGCAGCAGGCCTTGTACTCGCGACCCGCTTTCTTCAACTGCACGCGGCTGCCGATCACCTCGATGATGTCGGTGCGGGCGACGAGTTCGTCGATGAAATGCTGGGGGATGCGGGCCACTGTGCGGGTTCGGCGTCGGGTCGGGTAGCGATAGTGGGGGTGCGGGTGGGCGCTCGCAAGAGCGGCTTTTCGGGCGGGTGAACTTGCGGTCAGGAGGCGGTTTGCGGACGGTTCGGTTCTCTTTCTGGCGGGCGGAAAGGCAGATACGCCCGCCAGAAAGAGAACCGAACCGTCCGCTCTACATGCGGCACCTGAGCGAGTTTTCGGCCGAGCCCGAAAACTCGCACGGTGCAAGCGGCGTCCAACCGAACGATGAGTTGGCCGCGTGCCCAAACATCTGGTTGCCGCGTCAAGCGGCGATATCCGCACCCATCCGGCTGCATGCGCCGTGCGTCTCGCCGGGCGCGGCATCTGCACTTTGATCTTGATGGCTGCGTTTCCCGCCCGACGAGCGCTCAGGCGCCGCACCGCAGGTTGGGGTTCGGGTCCTGCTCCCGCGCCTGTGTCTGCCTTTCCGGGCGCGGGAGCAGGACCCGAACCCCGACCTTGGGACATGTCGCGCATGAACGCATCGCGTCAGCGGGAAAGCGCCACGAGTCCGAAGCGAAGTGATTGAACGCGCCCAACCGAGGCGCAGCGACACGCGGTCGCGTCAGGCGGAGAGAGCCGCCTTGATGCGGGCGCTGGCCGCGCCCATGTCGGTGCGCCCCGCGGCCTTCGCCTTCACGATCGCCATCACCTTGCCCATGTCCTTCATGGACGCGGCCCCGGTGGACGCGATCGCTTCCCTGATCAGGGCATCGACCTCGGCGTCGGCGAGCTGCGCGGGCAGGTAGACCGTCAGCAGTTCAATTTCGGCCTGTTCCCTGGCCGCGAGATCGGCGCGGCCGCCCAGCTCGAACTGGGTGATCGATTCCTTGCGCTGCTTGAGCATCTTCTCGATTACGGACAACACCTGCGCGTCGTCGAGCGCGATACGCTCGTCCACTTCGCGCTGCTTGATTGCCGCCTGGAGCATGCGGATGGTGCCGAGACGCTCCTTCTCGCCCGCTCGCATGGCGGACTTCATGTCCTCGGTGATCCGCTCCTTGAGGGAGGTGGTCATCGTGGCGTGCTGGCGTCGCGACCGGGGCGCCTGATCAACCGGGTGACCGGTCGGTCGGGCAAGCGGATCAGAAACTGCGGACGCGAGGTGCCGACGAGAAGTCGCGCGTGCTGCGCTTCTGGTGGCGCTTGACTGCGGCCGCCTTCTTCCGCTTACGCTCCTGCGTCGGCTTCTCGTAGAATTCGCGGCGACGAAGTTCCGTCAGCACGCCGGCCTTTTCACACGCGCGCTTGAAGCGGCGCAGGGCGGCATCGAAGTATTCGTTTTCACGGATGCGGACGCTGGGCATCGAAACCTCGTCAATCGGTCAAAGCGGCTGGGCGGCCGGCCGGTGGCCTGGGCGCCAGTCATCGGAACGTTGTTGGACAGCCAGCCGGGTCCCGGGGGACGCACGGCCAGCAAGGGACCGCGAATTCTAGAGATCGCGGTGGGGAATTGCAAAAGTTGCGCCGTTCGGTCTCCTGCCTGGCCGTTAGGGCGCCGGGCGTCATTCGTCGCTAATTTGTTCTGCCACGGGCACAGCGAGCCGACCACATGCGGGTTCTGGGGATCGAGACCTCCTGCGATGAGACCGCCGCCGCCGTCTATGACGACCAGGCCGGCCTGCTGGCGCACGAGCTGTACAGCCAGGTGGCCCTGCACGCGGCGTATGGCGGCGTGGTGCCCGAGCTCGCGTCGCGTGACCACCTTCGTAAGTTGTTGCCTTTGCTGGAGAAAACGGTCGAACAAGGCGGCGGACGCGCGACGATCGACGGCATCGCCTACACCTGCGGCCCCGGCCTGGTAGGTGCGCTGCTGGTCGGTGCCGCGGTCGCCCGGAGCCTGGCCTACGCCTGGGACCTGCCCTGCATCGGGGTTCACCACATGGAGGGTCACTTGCTGGCGCCCCTGCTCGAGCCGGAGCCGCCGCAGTTCCCGTTCGTCGCGCTGCTGGTCTCGGGCGGACATACGCTGCTCGCACGGGTGGAGGGGGTCGGCCGGTACGAACTGCTGGGAAGTTCGCTGGATGACGCGGCCGGCGAGGCCTTCGACAAGACGGCCAAGCTGCTCGGGCTCGGCTACCCCGGCGGCCCGCAACTCGCCGCGCTGGCCGAGCAGGGCCGGCCCGACGTCTTCCGTTTCCCGCGGCCGCTGACCGAACGTCCGGGACTCGATTTTTCGTTCAGCGGCCTCAAGACCGCCGTCGTCGTGGCGTTGCGCAACCATGGCGAACTCGACCCGCAGGCGCGAGCCGACGCGGCCCGGGGGTTCGAGGAGGCCGTGGTCGACACGCTCGTGATCAAGTGCCAGCGGGCGCTCGACGCAACCGGCGCCTCGACGCTGGTCGTGGCGGGCGGCGTGGGCGCCAACCGCCGGCTGCGCGCCCGCATGCTTGCGATGGGCGAGCGGCAGGGGGTCCGGGTCGTCTATCCTCGCGCCGAGTTCTGCACCGACAACGCGGCGATGATCGCGCTGCTGGGGCAACTGCGGCTCGCCGCAGGTGAACGCAACGACTTCTCGCTCCGTGCCCGCGCACGGTGGCCGATGACGGACCTGGTCCCGCCATCGCCCGCCGCGTGACGGCAGACGGACCGCAAGTCCGCCCGACAGAATCGAACCGACCGGCCCTACCGAGCGAACATACGGCAACGATGGACACCATCTTCCTCACGGGCCTCACGGCCGAATGCATCATCGGCATCTGGGACTGGGAGCGGAAGGTCAAGCAGAAAGTCGTGATCGACCTGGAGATGTCCACCGATATCCGCAAGGCCGCCGCGAGCGATCACATCGACGACACGCTCGACTACAAGAAGGTGTCGAAGCGGCTGCTGCAGTTCGTGGGCGAGTCGGAATTTCAGCTGGTCGAGACGCTGATCGACCGCATCGCGCAGATCATCCTCACGGAGTTCGACGTGCCCGCGGTCAGGATTCGCCTGAACAAGCAGGGCGCGCTGCGCGGGTCGCGCGACGTCGGCATCGTCATCGAGCGTCGTCGCGCAGACTACCCGGCGTCGTGAGCACCACGGCCGTCTACGTCGCGGCGGGCAGCAACGTCGCGCCGCTCGAGAACCTGCGTCGCGCGCTCGACGTGCTCGACCGCCACTTTGCGCCGATCACCGTATCGCGCGCGTATGCCAACGCCGCCGTCGGTTTCGAAGGCGACGACTTCATCAATCTCGTGGTCGGCTTCCGGACCGGCCTGACGGTGCGCCAGGTGATCGAACGGCTGCACGAGGCCGAGACCGCGTGCGGACGCGAGCGACTGGCGCCGAAATGGGCGCCACGCGCGATGGACCTCGACATCCTGTTGTTCGGCGACATGGTCTGCGTGGAACCGGGACTCACGCTGCCGCGACCGGACCTGCTCAAGCGGACCTACATGCTGGGCCCGGCAGCGGAGATCGCGCCCGAGGTCGTGCACCCGATCGAGCGGCGCACGCTGCGAGAGCTGTGGCGGGACATGCAGGCGACGCAGGCGGCGCACGCCATGCGGCCGGTGGAGCTGGCGTGGCGAGCCGCGCGCGGCGACGAAGCATGACGCCCCGCGGGCTGCCCACGCGGCTGGACGGGTCAGACGCTGCGACCGCCGTCGACCGCGAGAACCTGGCCTGTGACGTAGTGCGCTTCCGCCGCAAAGAAATAGGCTGCGCGCGCGACGTCGTCCGGCGAGCCGGTGCGCTTCAAGGCGGTCCTGGCGATGATTTCGTCCTGCAGCGTCGGGTCGAGCCCGCCCTCCGGCCACAGCACAGGACCGGGCGCAATTGCGTTCACGCGCACGTCGGGACCGAGTTCGCGCGCGAGCGATTTCGTCAGCATGATCAGGCCCGCCTTCGCGGCCGAGTAGACGGGATGATTCTTGAGCGGCCGCAGGCCGTGGATGTCCGCGAGGTTCAGGATCAGGCCGTGCGCCCTGCGCAGTTCGGGTGCGGCGGCCTGCGACAGGAACAATGGCGCACGGAGGTTCGTGCCGACCAGGTCGTCGAACTGTGCCGCCGTGATCGTGCCGACTGGCGTCGGCATGAAGCTCGACGCGTTGTTGACCAGGATGTCGAGCCTGCCGAACCGGGCGACCACGTCCGCGACAAGAGCCGGCAGCGCCTCGACTTCGAGCAGGTCGCAGGCGAAAGCCGCGGCAGACCCGGTCCGTATCGCGTTGAGTTCGCTGACGAGGCTGTCGGCCTCGCCGCCCGACGTGCGGTGATGCACGGCGACCGACGCGCCGCCGGCGTGCAGCTTGCGCACGATCGCTTCGCCGAGCCGGCGAGCGCCACCCGTCACCAGTGCGCAGCGTCCAGCCAGCGGAAAGTCAGCAGCGTTGCTCATGGGTTCGCGCATCGGTGCAATGTCGTGGGTGGGAGCGCGCGCCGCAGTCCTTCGGCGTGCGTGCCCGGTGCCAAGATACCTCAGCCTCTTCGGGCTGTCCGCGCGAAAGGATTCCAGCGCCGATGACCGTTCCCCTGGACCTGCCCGAGCTGACCCCTGAGGAGGCGGCGCACAGCGCGGCACTCACGGAGCGCATCCATGCGGTCATCACGGCCGAGGGCGGCTGGATCGGCTTCGACCGGTTCATGCAGTTGGCGCTGTATGAGCCGGGCCTCGGCTACTACAGTGCCGGGGCGCGCAAGTTCGGAGCGGCGGGCGATTTCATCACGGCGCCCGAGGTGGCCCCCGTGTTCAGCCGCTGCCTGGCGTTGCAGTGCGCCGACGTGCTGCGGGAGCTGGGGCCCGAATCGTGCCTGCTCGAACTCGGGGCGGGTTCGGGCGCGATGGCGGCAGATCTGCTCGCCGAACTCGAACGGCAGGGCGCGTTGCCGGCCGCATACTGGATTCTCGATCTGAGCGCGGACCTGCGCGAACGCCAGCGCGAGACCCTGGAGCGCCAGGTTCCGCACCTGCTGTCGCGCGTGCAGTGGCTCGATTCCCTGCCCGACGCACCCTTCGCCGGCATGATCCTGGCAAACGAAGTGCTCGACGCGCTGACGGTCGAGCGCTTCACGATTCGCAGTGGCGAAGTCAATGCACTCGGCGTGAGTTCAGAGTTCGGTCAACTCAGGCTGGCCGAAGTGCGCGCGGCCTCGCGCCTGGTCGCGGCAGTGCGCGGGATCGAAGCGGACACCGGCATTGTGCTACCGGACGGCTACGAGTCCGAGGTGTGCGCCGGCCTGGCCCGGTGGTTCGAGTCGATCGCCTTTTCGCTCGAGCGCGGTGTCCTGTTGTTCATCGACTACGGCCTGCCGCGGCGCGAGTACTACTCCGCCGAACGCACGCGCGGCACGCTGCTCTGTCATTTTCGACACCGCTTCCACGAAGACGCGCTCACCCGCGTCGGCCTGCAGGACATCACCGCCTGGGTCGACTTCACGGCTGTTGCGTCAGCGGCGCAGGCTGCGGGTTGCGAGGTTGCCGGCTACACCACGCAGGCACATTTCCTGCTCGGCTGCGGGCTCGGCGACTTCCTCGCCAACGTCGCTGGGCTCGAACCGGCCCAGCGCCTGACCTCGTCGCGCCAGGCGATGGTGCTCACGCTCCCCGGCGAAATGGGTGAGCGGTTCAAGGTGATCGCGCTCGCGAAGAACTACGACTCGCCGCTGCGCGGATTCGCTGTGCGCGATCTGCGGCACACGCTCTGATGCGTGCCGCGGCGTTGACTCAGGACCCGCGCACTGTGCGAATGGCTTCGACCCGTGCACGACGAATGGCCGCGGCAATGGCGGGACCCGCCAGCTGGCTCATTGCCTCGGGGTCGAGCTTGACCGCCGCCGCGGCGCGCAGGCACTCACGCAACGTCTGCGCCTGGGGATAGGATTGCGCCCGCAACTCCGGTCCGCGTCCGCGGGCATCCGCCTCGCAGGCGAGCAGCGCCTTGTCGAAACGCTCGGGGCGGCGGAATGCATCGGCGGCTTCCAGCACCTCGAGCACGGTCGTATCCCGCAGCTCGGCCGCGCGATGGATGCGCTGGTGTTCGCTGGACACGAGCTGTCCCAGTTCGCGGTGCTCGGTGGGCACCCTGAGGCGCTCGCACAGCCGGGCGATGATGCGCACGCCCGCCTGTTCGTGACCGACATGGCTCGGCCACTGGTCCCGCGGCGTGACGCCCTTGCCGAGGTCATGCACGAGCGCGGCGAAGCGCACCGTGGTTTCATTCGACAACTCGCACGCGACGTCCAGCACCTGCAGCGTATGGATGCCGGTGTCGATCTCGGGATGCCACTTCTCGGGCTGCGGCACGCCGAACAGACAGTCGAGCTCCGGCAACAGCACCGCGAGCGCACCGCACTCGCGCAGTACTTCGAAGTAGACCGTCGGCATCCTCTCGCCCAGTGCGCGCTCGGTTTCGACCCAGACGCGCTCGGCCACCAGGGCCTGCATCTCGCCCGAGCGCACGATGTCCCGCATCAGCTGTAAGGTCTCTGGCGCGATCGTGAAGCCGAGCGGCGCGAAGCGCGCCGCGAAACGCGCGACGCGCAGCACGCGCAGCGGGTCTTCGACGAAAGCCGGCGAGACGTGGCGCAGGACCCGAGCCGCGAGGTCGCGGCGGCCACCGTACGGATCAATGACGTCGTCGCCGTCGACCGACTGTGCCATCGCGTTGATCGTGAGGTCCCGCCGCGCGAGGTCCTCCTCGAGCGTGACGTCCGGCGAGAAGCGCGTGGCGAAGCCGTAGTAGCCGGCGCCGGTCTTGCGTTCGGTGCGCGCGAGCGCGTACTGGTCGCCGGTCTGCGGATGCAGGAAGACCGGAAAGTCCTTGCCGACCGGACGGTAACCGAGCGCGAGCAGGTCGTCGGGCCGGGCGCCGACGACCACGTAGTCGCGTTCCGTAAAGGGCCGTCCGAGCAGGGCGTCCCGCACGGCACCGCCGACCAGGTACGTTTTCATTGCCGAATCGTAGCCGAGTTCGTGCGGGCAGGTTGGCGTCGAGGCCGGAATTCGGATTGCTTGCCGACGCCCGGAAAGGCAGATACGGGCGTCGGCAAGCAATCCGAATCCCGACCCGACGCTACGCGCCTGGGCGACTCGTCAGGCGATCCGGCAAGCCCCAAGGCGGGGCGGCATGCTCCGCACCGATGTCGTCTCGGCGAGCCGTCGGGATGACTGATTGCGGCGATCACAGCCGGCGAAAGAAGTGCCGCGGTCCGAGTCTGCCTTCCGACGCTCTCGACGCTGCAATGCCAGCCGACTTGAACGAAGCCCGCACCGATACGATCCATCCGCAAAGGCACTACAGGCGTGAGCAGCTTCGCTAAGCTAACCGCATGCTCTCCCGCTGCCTGCGAATCGTCACACTCGCGAGCGCAACTCTCGCGCTGAGCGGGTGCTACGTCATGCAGGCGGCAAGCGGCCAGGCACAGGTGATCCATCGCAGCCGGCCGATACCGGCCGTGCTCGCGAATCCCTCGACACCGGCACACACGCGTGAGCGGCTCCGGCTCGTCGAGTCGGCGCGCGCCTTCGCCATCAGCGAGCTCGCGCTGCACGACGGCAAGAGCTACCGCAAGTTCGCGGACATGGGTCGTCCCTATGTCGTGCACAACGTGGTGGCCACGCCGGAGTTCTCGGTCGAGCCGCGCCGCTGGTGTTTTCCGATCACGGGGTGCATCTCGTACCGCGGCTATTTCAAAGAGGATAGCGCGCGCTCGTACGGTCGCAAGCTGTCGCTGCGCGGCAACGACGTCAGTGTGGAGGGTGTCGCGGCCTACTCCACGCTGGGCCACCTGCCGGATCCGGTGTTCGGTTCGATGCTCGGCTGGCGCGACACCCGGCTCGTCGGCACGATGTTCCACGAACTCGCGCACGAGCGGCTCTATTTCGCCGGCGACAGCGAGCTGAACGAGGCGTTTGCGAGCGTCGTCGAGGACGAAGGCATCCGCCGCTGGCTGCTGCAGCAGGGCAGGGCAGGCGAAATCGCCGCGCACGACGCAGCGATGGCGCGACGGCAGGATTTTGCGGCGCTGCTGCGCGACACGCGCGACCGGCTCGCGCGGCTCTATGCCGCGGACGTGCCCCCCGACACCATGCGCATCGAGAAGCAGCGTGAATTCGGCCAGCTCGAGTTCCGCTACGAGCAGCTGCGCGCCCGCTGGGGCGGGCATGCCGGATACGACGGCTGGTTTGCGCGCACGCTCAACAATGCGCACCTGGCGGCAGCCGCAACCTACGAGGATTGCGTGCCAGGTCTGCGGCGCACGTTGCGGGCAGCGGGTTCGCTGCCGGCGTTCTACGACAGGGTCGAATCAACCCGTCGGCTCGACGTGAAGGCGCGCCATGCCGAGCTCTGCGGCGCGCCGCTCGTGGCACGCTGAGTCTCAGCGCTGCTGCAGGTAGCGCGGCAGCACGCTGCGCATTGCCGTACGGTCGATCCCCAGTTCGGCGAGGCCGTCGCAATCGCACGTGGAGTCGAGCGTGGCGGACAGGAAATTGTCGGTCGAGAACGGCTTGCCCGGGACGAAGTCCATGATGGCTGCCTGCACGCGCGAAACGGCACGCGGCAGTGGAATTACCTTGCGCTTGAGCCCGAGGTAGTGAGCCGTCAGCTGCACGATGTCGCCGAGCGTCATCACGTCGGGGCCGCACAACTGGAACGTACGGCCGGCGACGTCCTTGCGTTGCAGGCACGTGACGAACGCAGCGGCCACGTCGCCGACGTAAACCGGCGCGAACTTCGCTTCGGCGCAAGCCAGGGGCAGCAGGCCCGGCGTGATTTTCAGGATGCCGGCGAAGTTGTTGATGAATGCGTCGCCGGGTCCGAAGACAACCGAGGGCTGGAAGATCACGTATTCGGGTGAGCCCGTAGCGCAGTGCTCGCGGATGTAATCCTCGGCGAGTCCCTTCGACGTCAAGTAGTGACTCGGTCCGTGCCGTGAATCGGCCTTCAGTCCGCTCATGTGCAGGTAGCGCTGGACGCCGGCCGCGTGGCAGGCGCGCACGCATTTCTGCGGCAGCTCGGTGTGCACGCGGCGAAACTGTTCGCCGTTGCCGCGTCCGAGCTTCGTCTCGTTGAGGATGCCGACAAGGTTGATGACGGCGTCGCAGCCCTGGAACTCGTCCTCGAGCCGCTGTTCGTCATGCACGTCGACGCGGACGAGCCGCACGGACGGCAAGACCTGCAGATCCCGGTGCTGCGCGGGCTCGCGCGCCAGTACCCTGAGGTCGTGGCCGGCTGCGCCAAGTCGCGCCACGATCTCCCGCCCGATGAATCCCGTCCCGCCGAGGACGCAGACCTGCAATGCCATGAGTGCTGCGTCTCCGGGGAAAGTGAACCGCTGGCTCAGCGGATCGGGATCACGAGCATCGCATTGCCGCGGCGAATCTGCAGCACGAATGCTTCCTGGCCCTCGGTGGCCTTGCGGAACTCCGCCACGTTGGCGACGCGCACGCGGCCCACGGCCAGGATCACGTCGTTGGCACGCAGGCCACGCTGCGCCGCAGGACTGCCGTCCGCAACGGAGCGGATCAGCACGCCGTTCGGGCCGTCCGTGATGTCCGCGCCTTCGAGGCCGGAATGCGCGCCGGTCGCCCTGGCTTCGGCCGTTGCGTCACGTTCGCTGACCGTTGCGGTCACGCGGCGCGGCTTGCCGTCGCGCAGCAGCGCGAGGTCCACCTTTTCGCCGATGCTGAGCAGGCCGATCGAATTGCGCAGGCTGCCGGCATCCTTGACCGGGCGGCCATTGACCGCGGTGATGACGTCGCCGGCCTTCACGCCCGCCTTCTCGGCGGCGGAGCCTTCGACGACCTGCGACACCAGTGCGCCCTGCGTCGTCTCCGGCAGGTCCATGCTCTGCGCGATCTCGGGCGCCAGCGTCTGGATGTTCACGCCAAGCACGCCACGCTTGACCGTGCCGTACTTGACCAGCTGGTTCATCACGATCTTCATCATGTTCGACGGAATCGCGAACCCGATGCCGATGTTGCCGCCGGTGCGCGAGAGAATCGCGGAGTTGATGCCGACGAGCTGGCCGCCGAGATTCACGAGCGCGCCGCCGGAATTGCCCGGGTTGATGGACGCGTCCGTCTGGATGAAGTCCTCGTAGCCCTCCGGGTTGATGCCGGAGCGGCCGAGCGCGCTGACGATGCCGGAAGTGACGGTGTGGCCGAGCCCGAACGGATTACCGATGGCGACGACGAAATCGCCGACCTCCGCGCGATCGGAATCGGCGATCGGCAGATCGACGAGGTTGCCGGCCTGGACCTTGAGCACCGCGACGTCCGAACCCGGGTCCGTGCCGATGACCTTCGCCTTGAGCGAACGGTTGTCGAGCAGTTGCACGGTGATGTCGGTGGCGTTCTCGACGACGTGCGCGTTGGTGATGATGTAGCCGTTCTTCGCGTCGACGATCACGCCCGAACCCGCGCTCTGGAATTCACGCTGGCGCGGCTGGTTCGGCACGTCGAAAAAGCGGCGGAAGAACGGGTCGTTCAGCAGCGGGTTCTGTTCTTCGACGGTGCCGCGGGTCGCGATGTTCACGACGGCGGGCGTGACGCGCTTCAGCATCGGGGCCAGCGAAGGCACGGGAGTTTCGCCGACGACGGCGGGAAGCTGCGCGCCCGCCACCGAGGTCCAGGCGGCGAGCGCAAAGGTGGCGAGGCTCAAGGGAAGCTTCATGGGCACTGGGTTCCTGGGTATTTGCTGGCGTTTCCGCCGAAAGCGGCGCGGAGTCTAGCAGGCGCGTCTTGTTTGCCCTTGAATCCGGCCGGACACGCTTCGGACTGCCAACCTCGCGTCGAGTTCCGCGGGACGCGCCTGTCACGCGTGTGGGCAGGCCTGTGGATATCGTGTGCGGGGGCGGTGCGTTCCCGGTGCAGTCCAGCGGACACAAGATGTTGTGTTCCCGTCGCAAAATACCTCTTGACGGGGAAGTCGTTTCGGGCATCCCCGGAAATTTCGGCGACGATCTCATAAGTCTATGAATTACAAGTTAAAAAACTTCACGTCAGGCCATCTGGGCAGGCTGAAATCAGCAGTTGACGGGCGTCCGGACGGTGCATAGTCTTGCCTCCCTGACCCTAGATGTTGTGTCCGGCACGAGTGTCCCGCGGGGGTTCCTGGGCACTCCGAGCAGACCGCATACGGGGTCGGTCGGGTTTTTGCTATTTGCGTCGTGCCGGCGCGGACAGCTATCCGAAAGGGGAATTATTTCCATTTTTCTGCAGCCACCGTGAGCCGGGGAGCCGTGTTGCCGCAATGAGCACCGCCGTGAAATTGCATTCATCGGATGCGCGCAGCATCCCGTTCCAGGAAGCGTCGCTCGACATCTGGGACAAGAAATACCGCCTGTCCGCCAAGGACGGGACACCGATCGACCGCTCGATGGACGACACCTACAAGCGCGTCGCCCGGGCTCTGGCCGACGTCGAGGCACCCGAGGTCCGCGAGACCTGGAACGAGCAGTTCCTGTGGGCGTTGCGCCGTGGAGCGATCCCGGCCGGCCGCGTCACCTCGAACGCCGGCGCGCAGGAGCACAAGCCGGCCACGTCGACGATCAACTGCACGGTGTCGGGCACCATCCGCGACTCGATGGACGACATCCTCGGCAAGGTGCACGAGGCCGGCCTCACGCTGAAGGCCGGCTGCGGCATCGGCTACGAATTCTCGACGCTGCGTCCGCGCGGCGCGTACGTGTCGGGTGCGGGCGCCTATACCTCGGGCCCGCTCTCGTTCATGGATATCTACGACAAGATGTGCTTCACCGTCTCGTCGGCCGGCGGCCGCCGCGGCGCGCAGATGGGCACGTTCGACATCGGCCATCCCGACGCGATGGAATTCATCCGTTCCAAGCGCGAAGCGGGCCGGCTGCGCCAGTTCAACCTGTCGCTGCTGATCACCGACGAGTTCATGCAGGCGGTGCGTGAGGACAAGGACTGGCGCCTCGCCTTCCCCGTCCGTGCAGCCGAAATCGTCGGCGAAGACACCTCCGACCGCACCAGGTTCCTGTGGCGCGAATGGCCGGACGCCTCCAACTACGTCCGCAACGACCAGGGCCTGGTGCTGTGCAAGGTCTACAAGACCCTGCCCGCGAAGCGCATGTGGGACGTGATCATGTCCTCGACGTACGACTTCGCCGAACCCGGCTTCGTGCTGATCGACCGCGTCAACGAGATGAACAACAACTGGTGGTGCGAGACGATCCGCGCCACCAATCCCTGCGGCGAACAGCCGCTGCCGCCGTACGGCTCGTGCCTGCTCGGTTCGATCAACCTCACCAACTTCGTGCGCGACCCGTTCACGGACGAAGCTCGCTTCGATTGGGAGGAGTATCGCCAGGTCGTGCGCGTCTTCACGCGCATGCTCGACAACGTGGTCGAGATCAATGGCCTGCCGCTCGAGCAGCAGCGCAACGAGATCATGCGCAAGCGTCGTCACGGCATGGGTTTCCTCGGCCTCGGCTCGACGATCACGATGCTGCGCATGAAGTACGGCTCGCGCGAAGCGGTGGGCTTCACCGAGCGCGTCTCGAAGGAGCTGGCAGTCGCCGGCTGGGAAGCCGGCCTCGCCCTCGCCGAAGAGAAGGGCCCCGCGCCGATCATGGCAGAAGAGTTCGTCGTCACGGCCGAGATGCTGCGCAAGCGCCCGGAGATGGTTCGCGACGGCATCAAGGCCGGCGACCGGCTGCCGGGGCGCGTCCTGCACGCGCGCTACAGCCGCTACATGCAGCGCGTCGCTGAAGTGGCGCCGGAGCTCGTCGACAGGCTGGCGCAGAAGGGCGCGCGCTTCACGCACCACAGTTCGATCGCGCCGACGGGCACGATCTCGCTCTCGCTCGCCAACAACGCGTCGAACGGCATCGAGCCCTCGTTCGCGCACCACTATTTCCGCAACGTGATCCGCGAAGGCAAGAAGTCGAAGGAGAAGATCGACGTCTTCTCGTTCGAATTGCTGGCCTACCGCGAGTTGATCAACCCGAACGCGATCCCGGGTGGCACTACCGCGGCGGACAGGCTGCCGGAATATTTCACGACCGCCGACGACATCACGCCGCGCGAGCACGTCGACATCCAGGCAGCCTCGCAGAAGTGGATCGACTCGTCGATCTCGAAGACCGCGAACGTGCCGACGGACTACAACTACGAGGACTTCAAGGACATCTACCTGTACGCGCACGAGCAGGGCCTCAAGGGCTGCACGACCTTCCGCTTCAACCCCGAAGCGTTCCAGGGCGTGCTGGTCAAGGAAGAGGACCTCAAGAACACGACTTACGTGTTCACGCTCGAGGACGGCACCGAGGTCGAGGTCAAGGGTGACGAGCAGCTGGAGTACGACGGCGAGATGCACACCGCCGCCAACCTCTACGACGCCCTGAAAGAAGGCTACTACGGCAAGTTCTGAGGCCAGTTCTGCCGGTCGCCCCGCGTTGCAAAGCGCGGGCGGCCCGCAAGGAGTTCAAGCGATGAGCGCGCGCAAGATCGAGAAGAAGATCACTAAGGTCCGGGTGGTGAAGCCCGGCGAGAAGGAAAAGGCGGAAGCCGAGGCCGCGGCGAAGGCGAAAGAGCCGGTCGTCGATGCCCGCAGCCCGAACGTCATATGGATGCACGAGAAGCTCGAGCGTCCCGAGGAACTGATCGGTTCCACCTACAAGATCAAGACGCCGGTGTCGGATCACGCGATGTACGTGACCATCAACGACATCCTGCTGAACGAAGGCACGGTGCACGAGTCGCGCCGGCCGTTCGAGATCTTCATCAACTCCAAGAACCTCGACCACTACCAGTGGATCGTCGCGCTGACGCGCATCATCTCGGCGGTGTTCCGCAAGGGCGGCGACGTCACGTTCATGGTCGAAGAGCTGAAGGCCGTGTTCGATCCCCGCGGCGGCTACTGGCAGGCCGGCGGCAAGTTCATGCCGTCGATCATCGCCGAGCTCGGCCACGTGATCGAAAAGCACATGCAGAAGATCGGCCTGCTGCGCAAACCCGAGATGGACGAGCACCGGCTCAAGCTCATCGAGGACAAGCGCCGCGAGTACGAGGCGCAGCAGAAGCAGCAGGATGCCTTCGCCAAGGCCGACTACCCGCAGGGCGCGCAGCTGTGCCTGAAGTGCAGCACGGCGGCCGTCGTCATGATGGACGGCTGCATGACCTGCCTGAACTGCGGTGACTCGAAGTGCGGCTGAACCACTGGGTTTGAGCCGAGTCCAAGCGAGGCGGCCCTGAGGCCGCCTCGTCGCTTGCGGCCCTGGCGGTGAAACGCAAGCTGCCGATGGCGTGATATGTCGCACAGCAAGAACGCGCCGGGCGCTATAACATTCCTGCCCCATGACCCGAATTCGTAATCGACTGAAAAGCTTGCGGCTCGCACTGGCGCTCGCTGCCATGGCGCCCCTCGGCCTCGCGCAGGCGCAGGGGTTCAGTTCCGTCTCGAGCGGCACGCCCGATTCTGCCGTCGCCGCGCCGTCTGGCGCTGGCACCGCCCCGGCCAGTGTTGCGGTCCTGGCCGCGAACTCTGCCGCGCCCGGCGCTTCGCCCGGCAGCCCCGTGGTCGCATCGCCACCCGCCAGCGCCGGCGTCGCGCCGATCGTCCCGGCGCCGCCGGCATTGCCTTCCGGTGCAGGGACGGCCGTGTCGGTCATTCCGGCATCCACGGCGCCGGCTGCGCCCGTGGCGCCGCGCCCCGAGACTTTCAGTTCGGGCAGTGGTTCGTTCAGTTCGGTGAGCGGCAGTGCGCCGTCGTTGCCTGTGCCGCCACCGGCCACGGCCAGTCATGGTGCGGGCTCGTCATCATCGTTCGAGATGGCCGATAAAGTCGTCGTGATCAAGCACGAGCGGGTGCTGCGCCTGTTGCGCCGGGGGCGGGTGATCGCCGAGTACCCGGTCAGGCTCGGGCTGAATCCCTACGGTCACAAGCAGCGCGAAGGCGACTTCCGCACGCCCGAAGGCAGGTACGAACTCGACTTCCGCAACCCGAGGAGCGAGTTCTTCCTGTCGATCAAGATCTCGTACCCGAACCGTGAGGACGCGGCCGTCGCGCACGAGAGCGGGTTCAAGCCCGGCGGGCTGATCATGATCCATGGCCAGCCGAACGAACCGAAGCGGCCCCTCGAGTACTACGCGACGCGCGACTGGACCGATGGCTGCATCGCACTGAGCAACGCCGACATGGTCGACGTCTGGCTGCGGACGACCGCCGGGATCCCGATCGAAATCCGGAAATGATGATGAAGCGGGCCGAGGTCGCCATCGCCGCGGGCCCGACCGAGGACGACAGTCTCGTCGACGCGCGCGTCACGCCGACCGGCAGCCTCGAGAACCTGTCGCAGATGGAGGTCGACCGGCTGCTCGACAGCTCGCGCGGCGGCCTCTACCCGCTGTATCGTCGCTGCTCGCTCGCCGTCCTGAACAGCGGGGGCGAGACCGACGACGCCCGCGCGATCTTCGACCGCTATGCCGATTTCGACATCGACATCGTGCGGCAGGCCTGGGGCATCAAGCTCGAACTGCACAATGCGCCGGCCGCCGCGTTCGTGGACGGCCGCATGATCCGCGGCATCCAGGAGCACCTGTTCGCGGTGCTGCGCGACATCCTCTACATCCACGGTGAGGTCTACGAGCACGGCAGCGTCGAACTGCGGGAATCTGCGGGGATCACCAACGCCGTGTACCGCGTGCTGCGCAATGCAGGCCTGCTGCAGCCACGCGTGCGGCCCGACATCGTCGTGTGCTGGGGCGGGCACTCGATCGGCCGCGACGAGTACGACTACACCAAGCTCGTGGGCTACGAACTCGGCCTGCGCGGGCTCAACGTCTGCACCGGCTGCGGCCCGGGCGCCATGAAGGGCCCGATGAAGGGCGCGACGATCGGTCATGCCAAGCAACGCATCCAGTCGGGCCGCTACATCGGCCTGACCGAGCCGGGTATCGTCGCCGCCGAGCCGCCGAACGCGATCGTGAACCAGCTCGCCATCCTGCCGGACATCGAGAAGCGGCTCGAAGCGTTCGTCCGCATTGGCCACGGCATCGTAGTGTTCCCGGGCGGTGCCGGCACGGCCGAGGAAATCCTTTATCTCGTCGGCATCCTGCTCGACCCGGAGAACGAGCAGCAGCCATACCCGGTGGTGTTCACCGGCCCGCGCGGCAGCGAAGAATACTGGCACCAGATCGACGCCTTCCTGGTAAGCACGCTCGGCGAGCGCGTGCGCCAGTGCTACCGCGTCATCGTCGGCGACCAGGCTGAAGTGGCGCGCGAGATGCTGCGCGGGATGAGCGCCGTGCGCGAATACCGGCGCCGCGCGAGCGATGCCTACAACTTCAACTGGCTGCTGCGCATTCCGCGCGACATGCAGCAGCCATTCGAGCCCACGCACGCGGCCATGGCGGGGCTCAAGCTGCATCGCGACACACCGCCGCACCAGCTGGCGGCGGAATTGCGCCGCGCGTTCTCGGGCATCGTTGCCGGTAACGTCAAGGAAGCCGGGCTGCGGCTGATCGACGAGCATGGCCCGTTCGAGCTGCATGGCGATCCCGAGCTGCTGCAGCCACTCGATGCGCTGCTCGCGTCATTCGTGCGGCAGCGCCGCATGAAGCTCTCGGGCGAATACCAGCCCTGCTATCGCATCGTCGCCTGATCCTTGCCTCTGCCGGCCGCAGCGGTGGAGGGGGCAGACTGTGACCCAGTACCGGGCGCTCCCCGGGCGGCTTCGGTACCGTGCTCCCATCGTGGCACCAGTGAACTACCGCAATGTCTGAGCGCAAGCCGGATCCTCCCAGCGGCAGTCCCGCGCTGACGCGCGACAAGCCGGGTACGCCGGAGCGTCCGTTGCAGTCGCGCGACGCCGGACCACGTCGTGGCGCTACCAAGATTGGTGCTGCCACCGACGGTTGGGATGCCTACAACGACTGGCTGGGCCGAGTCCGGCAAGCAGCCCCGCCGTCGCGGCAGGCCGTGATCAGCAAGTCCCTCTACAGCATCGCGAGCTACAAGAGCTGGGCCGACAAGGCCCGCGGTGCCTTCGACAAGGGCAAGTAACCACCCGCGCGGCCGTGCGGCACGGGCTGCATGGTGCTGCAGGACGGTTGGCTTCGCCATAGCGCCGTCTTTTCAATTAGAGTCTGTCCCCCGGCCCGATCTCATGGAACTGCTGCTCAAGTGGCTCGACGACCTGGACGACCTCACGGACGTCTTCCGCGTGCAGGCACCGTCGGTGATCATCGCCGCGGCTCTCGTCGTGGCGTTTGTCGCGGGCCTCGGCGCGCTGCTGCTGCTCGGGCCGCCGGATCTGCTCGCTGCACCCTGACGCGGGGACCCCTACGATGACTGCAAACGACAAGCGCCCACCGGGCGAGGACGAGCTGCGCGCACGACTGAGCGACGAGCAGTTCCAGGTCACCCAGAACAAGGGCACCGAACGGGCCTTCACCGGCCGCTACCTGCACCACAAGGACCGGGGTGTGTACACGTGCGTCGTGTGCGATGCCGAGCTGTTCGCTTCGGATACGAAGTACGACTCCGGCTCGGGCTGGCCGTCGTTCTGGTTGCCGCTCGCGGGGGACCGTGTCGTGACGCACCGCGACGTCAGCCACGGCATGGTGCGGACCGAGGTCACCTGCGCGAACTGCGGCGCACACCTCGGCCATGTGTTCGAGGACGGCCCGCAACCCACGGGGTTGCGCTACTGCGTCAACTCGGCTGCACTCGAATTCAAGAAGAGGGACTGACGCATGCGCCGGATTTCTTTCGCACCTGCCCTGTCGGCTGCCGTCGTCGTCCTGGCCTGCGCGGCGCTCGCGGGTTGCGCCCGCACGCCGGTGCCGGCGGTTGCGCCCGTCGACCAGGTGGCTGCGCTCGAAGTCACGGACCTGGTCATCGGCCAGGGCGCCACGGCGACGCCTGGTTCGAACGTTACCGTGCATTACGCGGGGTGGATCTACGACGACGCGCGCCCTGAAAGAAAGGGCGCCGAGTTCGACAGCTCGCGCAAGAGCGGACAGCCGTTCAGTTTCGTCCTGGGCCAGCGGCAGGTCATTGCCGGCTGGGACCAGGGCGTCAACGGCATGAAGGTCGGTGGCCAGCGGCGGCTCGTGATCCCGTCGGCGCTGGCATACGGCGACCGCGGCGCCGGTGGCGTGATTGCGCCGGGCGCCACCCTGGTGTTCGACGTCGAGCTGCTCGGGGTCGAGTCGCAGCGCTGAGGTCCCAACCGCGTCACTTCACCGCGGGGTTCAGCGAATAGGTGCCGGTGAGCCTGGCTTCGGCCAGCACGTGCCGGGCGATGGCGTCCTTGACCTGCTGACCCGTGAACGCACCCTCGACCGGGCAGCGCGCGAGGTCGATCGCATACAGCGTGAAGTGGTAGTGATGCAGCAGCGTGTCGTTCCACGGCGGGCACGGGCCGTCGTAGCCGAAGTACTGGCCTGCCATGTCCTTGTCGCCGGCAAACCAGAGCGTGTAGTCGTTCAGTCCCTGGCGTGATCCCTTTGGCCCGCGTGGCTCGCGCTTGCCGCGGACAGTCACGCCGTCACAGGCGGAACCGGCCGGTATTTCGCTGACCGAAGGCGGCACGTCGACCAGCGCCCAGTGCCAGAAACTGGTTCGCGGCAGGTCGGCCGGCACGCTGCGGCCCTCCTGGTTCACGTCGTCGGCACGGGTCGGCACGTCGACGTCGACGCACAGCAGGACCAGTGATCTTGCCGTCGAGGGCACGCCCGTCCAGCGCAGGTGCGGGTTGCGGTTGCGGCTCATGCGGACGTGCTGCACCGGATCGGGCGCGCAGAATGCGAACTCTGCGGGAATCCGCTGGCCGTGTACGAAGTTCGATGACAACAGGTGCATTGCGGGTCACTCCCTGGCTTTCCGGCGTGCGATTCTGCCATGGCCCGGCGGCGGACCGGCAGCGTTCTGGCACACTGCGGCCCATCGTTTGCCGCTGGGAAGCCGCCGTTGTCTGCAGGCCCGACTGCCACCCCTGGACCGTTTCTCCCGCCCGTGCCGCAGGCCGTCCAGATTGCCGGTCCGGCCGGCGCCATCGAGGCGCGCGTCGAAGATCCGCTGCCAGCCGGGGCGACCCGCCGGGTCATCGGCGTCGTCTGCCACCCGCATCCGCTCTTCGGCGGCACCATGCAGAACAAGGTCGTGCACACAGTTGCCCGGGCGATGCAGGAGGCGGGGGCGACGACGGTGCGTTTCAATTTCCGCGGCGTGGGCGCCAGCGAAGGCCGGCACGACCGGGGTGTCGGTGAAGTCGCGGATGCGCTCGCGGTGATCGACTGGACGCGCCGGCACTTCGACTGCGACGCGCTGTGGCTCGGCGGATTCTCGTTCGGCGCTGCCACGGCACTGCAGGCGGCGGCGCGCGGTGCACGACCGGCCAAGCTCGTGACGATCGCGCCGCCGGTCGGCCGCATCATCACCGAACCCATGCCCCGGCCGGACTGTCCCTGGCTGATCGTGCAGGGCGACCAGGACGAACTCGTCGACATCGAAGCCGTGCGTTCGTGGGCGCGCAGCTTTGCGCCCGAACCCGAGTTGACGGTGATCGCGGGCGCCGAGCACTTCTTCCACGGCAAGCTCGGCGAACTGCGTGCGGGCGTCCTCGCCTTCCTGCGCCGAGCCTGAAGAACCCGCTGCGGTGGCCGTGAAACCGCCAGAAAAAACGCCGGGGTGCGTGAGCACCCCGGCGTCATCAGCGCAGAATCGCTGCGGTCAGCCCGAGCTCAGTTCACGAACCCCTTGAGGTTCTTGAGCGGCATCACGCGGACCTTCTTGCTGGCCGGCTTGGCCTTGAAGACCATCTTTTCGCCGGTGAAGGGATTCACACCTTCGCGCGCCTTGGTGGCGGGCTTCTTGACGACCTTCATCTTGGCGAGACCCGGAAGCGTGAAGATGCCGTGGCTCTTCAGGCTCTTCTTGATCACGGTGTTGAGCGATTCGAAAACCGAGCCCACCTGCTTCTTCGACAGGCCCGTGTCCTTCGAGACGTGCGCGAGGATGTCGGACTTGGTCGGAGCAGAGCTCTTCTTGGCTGCCATCTTGATGTATCTCCTAGTTGTGCTGCGGGCCGCCGGCCC
>Ga0224505_10000619_pt1 | contig 23940 bp, 24 predicted proteins | sample SF_Jan12_sed_USG_FD_169102 | JGI IMG/M metagenome (GOLD analysis project Ga0224505, IMG submission 169102) | Sediment microbial communities from San Francisco Bay, California, United States - SF_Jan12_sed_USGS_4_1 | ecosystem: Environmental > Aquatic > Marine > Sediment | place: USA: California... | reverse complement strand
GTCCTCTATTACAGTCACCATGGCGCGACCCGCGAAATGGCACAACTGATCGCACGCGGCGTTGAGCAGGCCGGCGCCAGTGCGCGCCTGCGCACCGTGCCGCGGGTGTCCGCGGTCTGCGAATCCACCGAGCCATCGGTTCCTGCGGCCGGCGCGCCTTATGCCGATCTGCGTGACCTCGGGGACTGCGCGGGGCTGGCCGTCGGATCGCCTACGCGTTTCGGCAACATGGCTGCGCCGATGAAATATTTCTGGGACTCCACTTCCAGTTTGTGGCTGAAAGGCACGCTGGCGGGAAAACCTGCTGCCGTATTTACCTCGACTGCAAGCATGCACGGCGGTAATGAAACCACACTGGTCTCGATGATGCTGCCATTGCTCCACCATGGCATGCTGATCGTCGGCTTGCCGTATCTGCAACCGGAACTGATGGCCACCACCACGGGCGGCACGCCCTACGGACCCAGCCACCATGCCGGAACCGCAAGTGATCTGCCCGTATCCGAGCACGAGAAAAATCTGTGCATTGCGCTGGGCCGGCGACTTGCCGACACAGCGATACGACTGGCAAAGTGAAGGGCGCGCAGGCGTATCTCTGGACAGCAGCGGGCAGTCTGGCGACGCTGATACTGCTTTGCCTCGCATGGGAGTTGTGGCTTGCGCCATTGCGTCCCAACGGCTCCTGGCTCGCCCTGAAAGCCCTGCCGTTGCTATGGATCCTGCCGGGAATCGCTCGTGGCACCAGTTACACGTACCGTGCGTCAACCATGCTGATACTGGCCTATTTCGCCGAAGGCATCGTTCGCAGCTATACCGAACATGGCGTCAGCGCCGGGCTTGCACTGGCCGAAATCGCTCTTTCGACGATTTACTTCTGCGCAGCTGTGGCGTATGTCCGTGCCAGCCGCAGGCTCGAACCCGCCGCAGCTGACAAACCGGCATCATAAGCGGCCCATACGGCCGGCGCACAGCTCTCGCTGCTGCGTAATCGGCGCTGGAATTCCGCGATCTAGAGCTGCGGATTCAGACGCTCGACATTTGCGTAGAGCTTGTTCAGGGCATTGATGTAGGCCTTGGCGGAAGCAACCACGATATCCGTATCAGCGCCCTGCCCGTTGACGATGCGCCCGTCCCTGGATAATCGCACCGTCACTTCACCCTGTGCGTCCGTACCGGTCGTAATCGCATTGACCGAGTACAGCAACAACTCGGCGTTACTGGCCACCAGGGCCTCAATTGCCTTGAACGCAGCGTCGACCGGGCCGCTGCCGTGGGCTTGAGACGGACGCTCCTTGCCATCGTCGGACATGACAATGCGCGCATAAGGCTGCTCGCCGGTCTCGGAATGCGCGGTCAGGGAAACCAGGTTGTAACGCTCGTTTTCGATGTGCTCCAGATTTTCTTCGGTGATCAGCGCATGCAGGTCTTCATCGAAAATCTCGCGCTTTTTGTCGGCCAACTCCTTGAACCGTTTGAAAGCGGCATTCAACGCCTCTTCGGACTCCAGCTGGACACCGATTTCGTGCAATCTCGTCTTGAAAGCGTTGCGTCCGGACAGCTTGCCCAGGGTCAGCCGGTTAGTGGTCCAGCCGACCGATTCAGCACTCATGATTTCGTAGGTTTCCCGATGCTTGAGCACACCGTCCTGATGAATCCCTGATTCATGCGCAAACGCGTTGGCCCCGACGATCGCTTTGTTGGGCTGCACCGGATAACCGGTGATGCCTGACACAAGTTTGGATGCCGGCACGATCTGCGTTGCGTCGATATTGGTGTCGCAGGTAAACAGATCCTGTCGCGTGCGCACCGCCATCACCACCTCCTCCAGCGACGCGTTGCCGGCACGTTCTCCGAGACCGTTGATCGTGCATTCAACCTGCCGGGCGCCGTTCTGCACCGCGGACAACGAATTGGCCACGGCAAGCCCGAGATCATTGTGACAATGCACTGACCAGACGGCCTGATCCGAGTTGGGAATACGTTCACGAAGATTCTTGATCAGCCGCCCGAACTGATCAGGCAGCGTGTAACCGACGGTGTCCGGCACATTGATCGTTGTCGCACCTGCCTTGATCACCTGCTCGAGGATGCGGCACAGAAAATCAAGATCCGAACGCCCGGCATCCTCAGGTGAAAATTCGACATTGTCAGTGTATTCCCGCGCCCACTTGATGGCCCGCACCGCCTGGTCGATCACCTGCGAGGGCTCCATGCGCAGCTTCTTTTCCATGTGTATCGGCGAGGTCGCAATGAAGGTATGAACACGCGGGCGCGCGGCAACCCTGACAGCTTCGCCGCAGCGCCGGATATCGCGCTCATTGGCGCGCGCAAGGCCGCACACCGTACTTTCCCTGATGGCATGAGCTACGGCCTGCACAGCCTCGAAATCACCATCACTTGCGGCAGGGAATCCCGCCTCGATGACATCCACACGCATGCGCTCGAGCTGTCGCGCGATGCGAAGCTTGTCTTCCTTCGTCATGGATGCGCCCGGGCTTTGTTCGCCATCGCGCATCGTCGTGTCAAATATGATCAGTTTTTCCTTGGCCATGATTTATACCTTAGTGTTGACGCCGGGTCGCATTCCTTGCATACCCGGAATGGGATCTTCCGGTACCGTGTTCCGGACCGGACTGGGACTGCCAAATTGGTGGGTGTGATTAGCGCGCGCGGCCGCGCAGCAGCAGACCTGCCAGCGGGAGCGCGGCAGCAGTGGAAAATCTCTGGGTCTGCGTTAATCGACACATGATCTGGAAATATATCGATTTTTTTTTGGTGCTGCAAGCCCCTTAATCCGGCGGAGCCTCCAGAGGCTCTGCGGGCTTGCGACGTATTCTCTCGTAGATCCAGACTGCATATCCGGAAAGACCATAAAGCACGAACAGCGTAAACAGCATTTCCGGCAGCGTACTGGCAAACGAAATCAACAGGACAAATCCCAGGGCAATGGCCACGACAACTGAAAACGAAACACTCTTGCGCAGATTGATGTCCTTGCCGCTGTAAAACTTGAGATTGCTCACCATCGTCAGGCCGGCCACCAAAGTCAGGCCCCAAGCCAGCCATTTCACATCTGCGCCTTTGATCTGATACTCGCTCATCGCCAGCACCAGACCGGCTACGACGGCCGCAGCGGCTGGACTCGGCAGTCCCTGGAAATACCGTTTATCGACCACATCAATGTTGGTATTGAAGCGTGCGAGCCGCAACGCAGCGCAGGCGCAATAGACAAAGGCCGCGACCCAGCCCAGCTTCGTGGAAAGCCAGGGACCGAGCATCGGCACCGTCTTCATCGCGGCGAAATCTTTCAGCGCCCACACATAAACCACCAGCGCCGGCGCAACACCGAAAGACACCATGTCGGACAAGCTGTCGAGTTCGGCGCCGAAGGCGCTCTGCGTACGGGTCAGGCGGGCCACGCGGCCGTCCAGACCGTCAAGCACCAATGCGACAAATATCGCTATGGCTGCCTGCTCAAAGCGCCCGCCGACCGCCTGGACCACCGCATAAAACCCGGCGAACAGGGCGGCAAGGGTAAACATGTTCGGCAGCCAGTAAATCCCGCGCCGCGCAAAGCGGGACTTGATGAACAGCTTGTGTTCTTTCAGTTCTGCCATAGTGTGCAATCCTAAACCAAAGATCCCGCAGCTTCAGGACATCTCGCGATCAGGGAATCAGGTCAGCGTCGCGAGCACGGTTTCGGTTGCATAAACCTTGTCACCGACAGTGACGCTCGGCGATGCAGTGAGCGGCAAATAAACATCCACGCGCGAGCCAAACCGTATGAAACCGAAACGCTCTCCGCGCGTCATCCGCTGGCCTTCTCTGGCGTAGCACAGGATGCGTCGTGCAACGAGGCCCGCGACCTGGACACAAGTGACATCCTGCCCGCCTGGCGTCTGCAGATAGACCACGGCACGTTCGTTCTCCGTGGAGGCCTTCGCCAAGTCGGCATTAAAAAACCGGCCCGGAAAATACCAGGTCTTTTCGACCGTACCGTCCACCGGACTGCGGTTGGAATGGGCATTGAATACATTCATGAACACGCTGATTTTCAGCGCATCGCGCTCAAGATAGGGATCCCGTACCTTTTCCACCGCGACGATACGCCCGTCGGCAGGAGAAAGAACCGCGTGCGGATCCTGCGGAATCTCGCGCGGCGGGTCGCGAAAAAACTGCACCATAAACAGCAGGATCAACCACGGAAACAGCGCCCAGCCGAAACCGGCATAGGCGTGCACGCTGATCGCGACCAGCAGCGCGACGGCGATGAACGGCCAGCCCTCGCGGGCAATCAGCGGGTGGGGATAATGCTTCATTTGCGAAGTATGAGGGATGCGGCGGGAAACGCGTAATGTTATCTACGCAATCATCCCGCACGTCACCCCCGGACGCCACGCACTAATTCTTGGACTGGTCAACCAGACGATTCTTCTTGATCCAGGGCATCATGTCGCGCAGTTTCGCGCCGACGGTTTCAACCTGGTGCGCCTGACCGATACGCCGCATGGCTTTGAGCGTAGGAGCGCCCGCCTTGTTCTCGAGTATGAATTCCCTGGCAAACTGGCCGGTCTGGATTTCAGTGAGGATCCTGCGCATTTCAGCGCGGGTTTCATCGGTGACGATGCGCGGGCCGCGCGTGAAATCACCATACTCGGCAGTATTTGATACTGAGTACCGCATGTTGGCGATGCCGCCCTCGTAAATCAGGTCAACGATCAGCTTTACTTCATGCAGGCACTCGAAGTAGGCCATTTCCGGGGCATAACCGGCATCAACCAGCGTTTCAAATCCGGCCTGGATCAGCGCCGACACGCCGCCGCACAGCACGACCTGCTCTCCGAACAGATCTGTTTCGCACTCCTCACGGAACGAGGTTTCGATGACACCAGCACGCGCGGCACCAATGCCCGCGGCATACGAGAGCGCGATGTCACGCGCCTTCTTGCTGGGATTCTGGTGGACGGCAATCAGCGCCGGCACACCGCCACCCTGCGTGTATGTCGAGCGCACCAGATGACCCGGACCTTTCGGTGCAATCATGATCACGTCGAGGTCGGCTCGGGGCTCGATCTGGCCGAAATGGATGTTGAAGCCGTGGGCAAACGCCAGCGTCGCACCCTTCTTGATATTGGGCTCGATCTCATTGCGATACACGTCGGCGTGATGCTCGTCGGGCAGCAGGATCATCACCAGATCAGCGCCTTTTACGGCGTCCCCGACCTCTTTCACTGCGATGCCGGCTTTCTTCGCCTTGTTCCAGGAAGCGCCGTCCTTGCGCAGCCCTACCGTCACTTTCGCTCCGGAGTCTTTCAGGTTGTTGGCATGCGCGTGGCCCTGTGAGCCATAACCGATGATTGCAACCTGCTTGCGCTTGATCAGCGAAAGGTCGGCGTCTTTGTCGTAATAGATCTTCATATTGTCCTCTGTTTGAAACGTGAATGGTGACTACGCTGGGGCGCTGGCCCATCGCGCATTCGCGATGAGTCCCGCCGGGCCCTCAAACCTTCAAGACACGGTCGCCGCGGCCGATGCCGGACGCGCCGGTGCGCACGGTCTCAAGTATCGCTGTCGCATCAATGGACTTGAGAAATGCATCCAGCTTGGAGCCGGGCCCGGTCAACTCAATGGTGTAATCCTTGTCGGTGACATCGATGATGCGGCCCCGGAAAATATCCGCCAGCCGCTTCATCTCCTCCCGGTCCTTGCCCACTGCGCGCACCTTGACCAGCATCAATTCGCGCTCAATGTGATCACCCTCGGAAAGATCGACGACCTTGACCACATCAACGAGCTTGTTCAGCTGCTTGTTGATCTGTTCGATGATTTCGTCCGACCCGGCGGTTACGATGGTCATGCGCGACAGCGTTGCATCCTCCGTCGGCGCAACGGTAAGCGATTCGATGTTGTAGCCTCGCGCCGAAAACAGCCCGGCAACCCGGGACAGCGCGCCCGCTTCGTTTTCCAGCAAAACTGAAATGATATGTCTCATGGCATCAAACCAGAATCATCTCGGACAGACCTTTGCCGCCCGGCACCATCGGAAAAACGTTTTCGGTCTGATCCGTAATGAAATCGAGGAACACCAGGTCTTTCTTGCGGGCGAATGCCTCTTTCAGGGCAGGCTCGACATCAGCCGGTTTTTCAATCCGCATCCCCACATGTCCGTAGGATTCGGCGAGTTTGACGAAATCGGGCAACGCGTCCATGTACGACTCGGAATAACGGTTGCCGTGGAAAAATTCCTGCCACTGCCGCACCATGCCCATGTAACGGTTGTTCAGGTTTATCAGCTTCACCGGCAATCGGTACTGCTTGCAGGTTGAAAGCTCCTGTATGCACATCTGAATCGAGGCCTCGCCGGTTACGCAGGCCACAGTTGCCTTTGGGTGCGCCATCTGCACTCCCATCGCATAGGGCAATCCGACGCCCATCGTACCCAGCCCGCCCGAATTGATCCAGCGGCGCGGCTTGTCAAACTTGTAGAACTGCGCCGCCCACATCTGATGCTGGCCAACATCAGAAGTAATGAACGCATCGCCCTTGGTTACCTGATAGAGTTTTTCCACAACGAATTGCGGTTTGATAATGGCGCTGGAACGATCGAATTTGAGGCAATCGCGTCCGCGCCATTGCTCAATCTGTGCCCACCATGCCTTCAGGGCCTCCTTGTCCGGTCCGCCACGCGCAGATTCAACCTGCCTGATCAACTCCTTCAACACATCTCGGACATTGCCCACCACCGGCACGTCCACCTTGACACGCTTCGATATCGAGGCCGGATCAATGTCTACGTGGATGATCTTGCGCGGCTGCTCGAAAAAATGCTTGGGATTGCCGATGACACGGTCGTCGAACCGGGCGCCGACCGCGAGCAGCACGTCACAATGCTGCATCGCCATGTTGGCTTCATACGTCCCGTGCATGCCGGGCATGCCAAGGAAATGCCTGTCGGTGGCCGGGAATCCGCCCAGGCCCATCAACGTGTTGGTGCACGGGAAACCAAGCTGCTTGACGAACTTCGTGAGTTCGGCAGACGCATCGCCCAATATCACGCCGCCACCGGTGTAGATCATCGGGCGCTTTGCCTCGAGCAGCAGCGTTACGGCTTTCTTGATCTGACCGGCGTGACCTTTGACCACCGGATTGTACGAACGCATGGTGATCGATTTCGGATATTCGAACTCCGTCTTCAGCGTCGTCAAATCCTTGGGAATATCGACAACCACGGGACCCGGTCGGCCTGTCGCTGCAATGTAAAAAGCCTTTTTGATCGTGAGCGCCAGATCCCTGACGTCCTTGACCAGGAAATTGTGCTTCACGCAGGGTCGCGTAATGCCGACGGTGTCGCATTCCTGGAAAGCGTCCTCGCCGATGGCATGTGTCGGCACCTGCCCGGCGAGTATCACCAGCGGTATCGAGTCCATGTAAGCAGTCGCGATTCCGGTCACGGCATTGGTGACACCGGGCCCAGAAGTCACCAGCGCCACACCGACTTTGTCGGTTGAACGCGCGTATGCGTCTGCGGCATGCACCGCCGCCTGCTCATGCCTGACCAGCACATGCTTGACTTTGTCCTGTTTGAACAACTCGTCATACAGGAATAACACTGCGCCGCCAGGATAGCCGAAGACATGTTCAATGCCTTCTTCCTGCAGACAGCGCACAACGATCTCTGCACCGGACAATTGCATGATTTTGAACCCGCTCACGTTGAAACGCTCACCGCGGGTTTCTTGCGAGGAGGAAACACTAAACATTACCGTGAGCAGCCTCTCCGGTCAAGCAAAATATCCCTGTAAACAGGAAGATACGGGCGTTTAGGAATCACCTTTCCATCCGGCTTGCCACAACGCGGTGTTTTGCTAAGATGCCGCCAACTTTGCAGCATTCGATCCGTGCCGCCGGCGCCGTTGCGGGCACATAACAAAAGGCAACCCACTGGCCACTTACAAGGAACTCGCGGATTTCCTGGCCGAAGTCGAGCGCAGAGCATTCAAGCAAGCGGTTTTCTCCTTGCGTGACGAGCATCTTGCACTGGATATCGTGCAGGATGCCATGCTCAAACTGTCGGAAAAATACGCCGACCGCCCGGCTTCGGAATTCCCGATGCTTTTTCAGCGCATCCTGCAGAATGTCATCCGCGATTTTTTCCGGCGACAGAAGGTGCGCTCGGCCTGGGTTACTCCGCTCGGCGCACTGTTCGGCGCCGACCAGGACGACGACAATGACCCGTTGGATACGCTGGAAGTCGACAGCGACGCAAAACTCGCAAGCCGTCCGGCAGAGCAACTGGAACAGAAACAAGTCGTTGATATTATTGAAAAAGCCATATCCACACTGCCGTTGCGTCAACGACAGGCGTTTATGTTGCGTTACTGGGAGGAAATGGATGTCGCCGAAACAGCGAAAGCCATGGGGTGCTCGGAGGGCAGCGTGAAAACGCATTGCTCCCGGGCAACACATGCATTGGCGATATTGCTTAAAAATCAGGGGATTGAATTATGAGTGCCCACGAACACGAGACCGCACAGAAAATCGTCCGCGCACTCGATCGGAGCACCCGCGACATGGAAAGCAGCACCGTGATGCGGCTGGCCGCAGCCCGCAGGCAGGCGCTCGCAGAATTCCGCGAAGCGCCGGAATTGCAACTGTCATGGGCGGGACAACTGGCGTCGCGCATGATCAGCGGGCCGGCTACGGGCTTACGCTACGTCCTCCCCTTGGCCGTATTGATTCTGGGGCTGATTGGCATTGTTTATTGGCAGACCGGCAATGGAAGGCCCAATGAATTGGCCGACCTCGATGCCCGCTTGCTGACAGATGATCTGCCCATCGATGCCTACCTCGACAAGGGCTTCGATTCATGGCTAAAACGGCAGTCGCGCTGATCATCTGGCTATGCATTGCGCTGCCCGCGTTCGCCGTCCAGTCTGAAAAGCAAGCCTCAAAGCCCGTCCGTCCGGCATGGTCCGAACTCACGCCGGCCCAACAGCAGGTGCTCGCGCCGCTGGTGACTGACTGGAACAGCATGGATGCAGTTCGCCGCAAGAAATGGGTCAGCATCGCGAACCGCTATCCGAAAATGAAACCCGCCGAACAGCAGTTGTTGCACAAGCGGATGAAAGACTGGGCCGCCCTGACCCCGGATCAACGCGAAGCCGCTCGCAACCGCTATAAGGAGCTGAACAAGCTTACTCCGGAGCAGCGTCGCAGCATGTCCAAACAATGGCAGGAATACCGGCGCTCTCTGGCCAAACCCGAAACAACATTTGACCCGCCTGTAGGCGAACCGATTGCGCCGGCCGAAACACCGGCGCCAGCGCCTGCAGCCGAGCGTTAGTGTCGGGGCGGACCGCAACACCAGGTATCGGCAGGCGATTGCTCAGTCTCGTTTACGAGATCCTGCTGCTCGTCGCCATCGTTCTGCTTGCCGGCGGCATCGCCGCGGGACTGGCGCAGATCACGAGTCCGGATCTTGCGCGGACGTACACCCGGCTCATTGCGCTTCCGATATGCATCGGCTATTTCGCATGGCAGTGGTGCCGGGGCGGACAGACACTGCCGATGAAAACCTGGCGCATGCGCGTTGAGTTGGCGGATGGCGGCCGCGTCACCCCGTCCCGCGCCCTGCGCCGTGTCGCCCTCGCCATCCCGGGGTATGCACTGCTGGGGGCTACTGTAATCTGGGCCTTGGTCGACCGCGACAGACAGTTTCTTCACGACAGGCTGGCCGGAACCCGTCTGGTGAGCACTGAAAACCCGCCCGCTCAGCAAGTATGATGGCGCCGGGGGATTGTCAGCGGCGCTCCTGCCACCACATCATGCCCATCGCAATGCCGAGAAACAACAGCGTCGGCGTCACGGCACTGGCAAACGGCGGCCAATCGTTCAGCAATCCCAGGTGGCCAAACAACCGGTTCAGAAAATAGAACGCCAGCCCGAGCATGATGCCTACAAAAATCTTGCCGCCGACACCGCCCTGCCGGTTCTGAAAATACGCAAACGGCAGCGCCAGCACCATCATCACCACCACCGCGACCGGATACAGCAGCTTGATCCACAAGGCGATCTCATAGCGTAACGCCTTCTGCCGGTTCTCCTTGAGATGTTGCGAATAGGAGTACAGGGTCCAGGCAGACATTTTTTCCGGCTTGATCAGCAGTACACTCAGCAGGCCCGGCTCAAGCACGGAATTCCACTCCATGCGCTCCACGTGACTCACGCGCGTTTTCAACTGCTCGAACATGGTTTGCGCAACATCCGTCAGCAGCCAGCGATTCTCGCCCTCATACCTTCCGTGTTCCGCATAGCGCAGCGTGCGCAACCGGTAGTTCTCATCGAACTCATAGATGCGCACCCCTTTGAGTTCGGCGGAAGGCGTGACCTCCTTGACATTCACGAACGCCGTACCGTCCTTGATCCAAAGGCCCGAGCGGAACTCCTGGGCCACGATGCCCGAAATCGCCTGCGATCGCAGCCGTTGCGCAAACTGCTCCGCCGGAGGGGCGACAAACTCGCCAACGGCGAAGGTCAGAACACCAAACAGGAGGCCAACCGAACACAATGCTCCCATCACTCGCCCCAGCGACACGCCGGAGGCGCGCATCACCGTGTACTCCGAACTCGACACGAGCTGAGCCAGCGCAAACAATGTGCCGATCAGCGCAGCAATCGGGAAAAGTCCGTAAACGTGGTCGGGGGCCGACAACAGCACATACATCAGGATATGAATCAGCCTGTAACCGCCGCGTCCGAGATCCTTCATCTGTTCAACGACGTCAAAAAAGGCAAACAGCATCAGCAGTGCAGCAAATACAAGCCCCGTCGCCATCGCAACTTCACGGGCGATATAGTTGCGCAGCGTCCTCATCTGAACAGCCGCCGCAGTGAAATGACGGACAGCCGGTGATAAAACATCGTTATCAGCAGCAGAAACATGACCGCGTGGACTCCCCACATGCCTGTCACCACATCGACGCGGGATTGCGTAATTGATGCCTGCATGACGGACAGCATATTGCTGTAGATCATGTACACCAGTATCGCCAGCATGATGTTGATCGAGCGCCCTGCCCGTGGATTGACAAACGACAGCGGAATGGCCAGCAGACAAAGAATCAGTGCGCTGGCCGGGAGCCCTATGCGCCACGACAGCTCGCCGAGATTTCGAGGCGTCCGGTCACGCAGCAGATCGAGTGTAGACATCGTTTTGGTTGTGGGTGCGCGCTCCACCATTTCCGACACTTCAATGCGCATGGCATAACGCTCAAATTCAAATATCTTGTACTCCGGTGACCCGGGCTCACCTTCGTATCGGCGGCCGTTGGACAGCACCAGGAAGCGGTCGCCGTTAGCCGCGGTCTCCTGAAATCCATTCTGCGCCACCATCACGCCCAATTTTCCATGCTGGGTCGAGCTGACGAATACGTTTGCCACCAGATTCGTCTTCCCTTCGACTTCCTCGACCAGATACACGCGATCCGCACGCCGGGACTCATGAAACGCACCGGGTATGACCTGTGCTACGTCGTCTCGGCTGTCCATCTGCCGCCGGAACTGCTCCGCCTTTTCCACGGCCCAGGGGGACAGAAGCAGAGAAAGCAAGGCGATGGTCATGACCAAAGGCAGCGCAAAAACCAGCACCGGACGAACCCATCGTTCCAGCCCCTGCCCACAGGAAAACCACACAACCATTTCGGAATCACGGTAGCTGCGGGTCAACGTCATCAGCACCGCGATAAACAGCGTTACTGAGAGCAGAATCGGCAAATAGCCGACGAGCGTAAAACCCAACAGTGCAATAACGCCCTGAGACGTAATCGCGCCGCTCGCCGCCTGGCCCAGCAGGCGCACCAGTTGAGTGGTTATGGAAATGCCCAGCAAAACCAGAAAAATCGCAGCCGCCGACGTGGCGAGTTCGCGCAGCAACGCGGACCGGAAAATCATGCTGGCATTTTGCTTTTTGAATGGAACCCGCAGATAATCAACAGTCGATGTTGAATGCCGGTGGGTTGCCGAACATTCGGCTGGAAATCAGCGATGGTCACAGTAGCTGGTTCCGCACGATACGACCGCCAATCATGTCTTTGACAAGTTCGTAATGCGCATAGGAGTTGACCCTTGGAATTTAGCATAAAACCCCTCGTCCCGGGACGCAATGCCAGCGGCTGTGCCGCGGTCGGCATATATGCCGGAAGAAAACCCAGTACGGCAGCAACGTTGCTCGACAAGGCGACCAAAGGCTACCTGAAACGCGTACTCGAACGCGGCGACATGGATGGACGCCTGGGTGCCACGCTGATGCTGCATGACGTCCCGGGCATCGCCAGTACCCGGTTGCTGCTGGTCGGACTCGGGCCCAAGGCCGAGTTTTCCGCGAGAGCATTCCGCCGGAGCGTCGCAGCTGCAATCAAAGCGATCGCCAGGACCGGGGCGACGGATGCCGAACTGCATTTCGCGGAACTCACGGTCGGCCGTCACGATATCGAATGGCGAATCATGCAGGCGGCGCGTGCTGCGCGCGAGACGATTTACCGTTTCGAGCAGATGAAAAGCAAGCCGTCCGAAGAGAGCATCGCGCTGCGTCGCGTCGTACTCGCAACCGGCAAAGGGGACGGCAAACGCACCGCACGCGGACTTGCCCAGGGCCTTGCCCTTGCCCACGGCATCGGCCTCGCCCGCGACCTCGGCAACCTGCCGGGCAACGTCTGCACGCCAGCCTATCTTGCGGACCAGGCGCGGCAGCTTGCCAAACACTATCGCCTGAAAGTCAATGTGCTCGAGCGCGCCGACATGGCAAAGCTCGGCATGAACACGCTGCTGTCCGTGGCGCAGGGCAGCAGTCAGCCGCCCAAACTGATCGTCCTCGAATACCGCGCAGGCCCGAAGAGCCAGAAACCCGTCGTCCTCGTCGGCAAAGGCGTCACCTTCGACACCGGCGGCATTTCGCTGAAGCCGGCGCCGGAAATGGACGAAATGAAATACGACATGAGCGGTGCGGGCAGCGTGCTCGGTACCGTCAAGGCCGTCGCCGAAATGAAACTCCCGGTCAACCTGATCGGCATCATTCCCGCAACGGAAAACATGCCGGGCAGCCGCGCGACGAAGCCGGGTGACATTGTCACCAGCATGTCGGGGCAAACCGTGGAAGTACTCAATACCGACGCGGAAGGCCGCCTGATCCTGTGCGACGCGCTGACCTATGCCGAACGCTACGAACCCGCAGCCGTCATCGACATCGCCACGCTGACCGGCGCCTGCGTAATCGCACTTGGCCATGTCGTCAGCGGATTGTTCTCGAACGACGACGCACTGGCGCGGGAGGTCCTTGCCGCCGGCGAGTTCGCGGATGACAGCGCGTGGCATCTGCCGCTGCGCGACGAATACCAGGAACAGCTTCGAAGCAATTTCGCCGACTTCGCCAATATTGGCGGCCGCCCTGCGGGTGCAATTACTGCCGCGTGTTTTCTCGCCAGATTTACCAAGAAATACAAATGGGCTCATCTGGATGTCGCCGGTACAGCCTGGAAATCGGGCAAAAACAAGGGCTCGACCGGACGTCCGGTGCCGTTGCTGACACAGTTCCTGATCAAGCGCGCGGGTAAGCGCTGACCGGGCGGCCATGACACTGATCGACTTCTACGCCCAGGTCGATGACAAACTGCAAACCGCATGCCGGATCACGGCCAAGGCGCGCAGCCAGGGATTGCGCGTCACCCTGTTTTGCGCGGATTCTGCAACTGCAGCGCGTCTGGACCGGATGCTGTGGACCGAGCCCGCGACCGGTTTTCTTCCGCACTGCAGATCCGATGATCGCCTCGCCCCAACGACACCAATTGTGATCGATGTCTCCGGCAAAACGCCAACGCATGACGAAGTGCTGATCAATCTGCACCCTGAACGACCGGAGTATTTCAGCCGTTTTCAGCGATTAGCCGAAATCGTCAGCACCGATGAGGAAGACCGTACCCGGGCGCGCGAACGCTACAAGTTCTACCGCGATCGCGGTTATGAGCTGCGCACCCACGACCTTTCAGGAAAGTCACCGCCATAGATCCTTCGGTGCAAAACGGGAGAATCCGCACCAGTTGAGTGGTGCATGACTCCTCCGTTACCATCAAGGCGACCATGTCCGATCCAACCCCTCCAGACGACAATACCGACGACGTGCTGCGGCGCGCCGATGCGTTGCTGCACAAACATCGTCGTTCGCCGGCAACCGCGGATGCAACTACGACGGCGCCTCCGGCCGCGGGCGCGGATATTCCAACCCTCACTGACATCGTTATCGAAGGAGAGGTGCTGCCCCGGGCCGAACCGACGCAGACCGGAACGCCGATGACCAGGGGCGGTGAAGTCGTTTCCCGGGTGCAGGTGCAAAACATCGAGCACGCCGTCTACCTGAAACTGAAACGCGGCCTCGACGATCAGATCGCCGGCGTGGTGCGCGACCGCTACCTTCCGGAAATCGGCGCCGCACTGGAACAGGCGCTGTCGCGTGCCAGCACCGAGCTCCAGGCAGGCATTGCAGACATGGTTCGCACTTCCGTTGCAGAAACACTGAAAAACCAGCTCGCGCAGCTGCAGTTGCAAGCGCCGTCCGCCGAATCGGACGGGGGCTCCGGTATAATTCCGGACGCTCCTGTCGCACCTCCCCCGGCATCACAAATGGAACTTCCAAAAAGCTTCGAACCGGCGACCATCGAGTCGCATTGGTATCCGACATGGGAAAAGAACGGCTACTTCCGGGCCGGACTCGACCAGAAAAACCCGAACGCGTATTGCATCCAGCTGCCGCCGCCCAACGTAACCGGCGTTCTGCACATGGGGCACGCCTTCAACCAGACCATCATGGACGGTCTGACCCGCTACCATCGAATGAGCGGCGACAACACGTTGTGGCAACCGGGCACTGATCACGCAGGCATCGCCACTGAAATGGTGGTCACCCGCCAGCTCGAACAGCAAAACCAGTCGCGCAACGCGCTCGGACGTGAAGAGTTCATAAAGAAAGTCTGGGAGTGGAAGGAACAGTCCGGATCGACGATCACGCGGCAGATGCGCCGGCTGGGCGCGTCCTGCGACTGGGAGCGCGAACGCTTCACGATGGACGAGTCGCTGGCAAAACTGGTCACCCACACCTTCGTCAAACTCTATCGCGACGGCTTGATTTACCGGGGCGAGCGGCTGTCGAACTGGGATCCGGTACTGCATACGGTCATCTCCGACCTTGAGGTGCAATCCGAGGAAGAAGACGGCAAGTTGTGGCAGATCCGCTACCCGCTCGCCGATGGCAGCGGCCATTTGACGGTAGCCACCACTCGTCCTGAAACCATGCTCGGCGATGCCGCTGTGGCCGTCCACCCGGAGGACGAACGCTATCGCGGGCTGGTCGGACGGCAGGTGGTATTGCCATTGACCGGGCGCACGATTCCGGTGATTGCCGATGAATACGTGGACAAGGCATTCGGTACGGGTTGCGTCAAGATCACGCCGGCGCATGACTTCAATGACTATCAGGTCGGCCAGCGCCACAACCTGCCGCAACTGAATATTTTTACGCTGGATGCGGCAATCAATGACAGCGCCCCGGAGAAGTACCGCGGCCTCGACCGCTACGTTGCCCGTGAACGCATCGTCGCCGACCTGAAAGCGCAGGGACTGCTGGAGTCCGAGAAACCGCACCGCATGGTGGTGCCGCGCGGAGACCGCACCGGCGTTGTCATTGAACCGATGCTGACCAGCCAGTGGTTTGTCAAAATGGAACCTCTGGCCAGGTTAGGTCTGGATGCGGTTGCCAGCGGTGAGGTCAAACTGTTTCCGGAACAGTGGATCAACACCTACAACCATTGGCTCAACAACATCCAGGACTGGTGTATCTCCCGGCAGTTGTGGTGGGGGCACCGCGTGCCTGCATGGCAGGATGACGCCGGCAACCTCTATGTCGCCCACGACGAGGCCGAGGCCGTACGTCTGTCCGGCGGCAAGACGCTCAAACAGGATCCCGACGTACTCGACACCTGGTTCTCGTCACAGTTGTGGTGTTTCTCAACGCTGGACTGGACTCCGGAGTGGCCGGAGAAATCCAATCCGGCACTGGACCTCTATCTGCCGTCCTCGGTGCTGGTGACTGGCTTCGACATCATCTTCTTCTGGGTCGCACGGATGGTGATGATCACCAAGTACATGACCGGCAAGGTACCGTTCCGGCATGTTTATGTGCACGGCCTGGTGCGCGACGCCGAAGGCCAGAAGATGTCCAAGTCCAAGGGCAATACGCTCGATCCGCTCGACCTGATCGACGGCATCGGCCTTGAGGCGCTGATCGCCAAGCGCACCACCGGATTGATGAATCCGAAACAGGCCGAAGACATCGCGAAGCGTACCCGCGCGGAATTTCCGCAGGGCATTCCCGCTTATGGCACCGACGCCCTGCGTTTTACCTTCGCCAGCCTCGCCAGCCTCGGCCGCGACATCAAGTTCGATCAGAAGCGTTGCGAAGGCTATCGCAATTTCTGCAACAAGCTGTGGAATGCAACACGCTTCGTGCTGATGAACTGTGAAGGGCAGGACACCGGTCTTGATGCCACGGCGCCCGTCGAACTGTCGGTCGCCGACCGCTGGCTGGTCAGCCGGCTGCAGCGCGCCGAGACGGAAGCGCAACAGGCTTATCGCGATTACCGCTTCGACAACCTGGCGCGCACGATCTATGAACTGGTCTGGGATGAATACTGCGACTGGTATCTCGAACTCGCCAAAGTGCAGCTTGCGGACGGCAGCGAAGCACAATGCCGCGCGACCCGCCGCACGCTGGTGCGGGTGCTCGAATCCATCCTGCGACTGGCGCATCCGGTCATTCCGTTCATCACCGAGGAACTGTGGCAGAGGGTGGCGCCGCTGGCCGGCAAGAGCGGTGCCAGCATCATGCTGCAGAAATATCCGCAGCCGGAGGCGGCCAAAATCGATGCCGATGCCGAAAGCGGCATCCGGATGCTGAAGCAGCTGGTGTCAGCCTGCCGCACGCTGCGCGGCGAGATGAATATCCCGCCATCGCAAAAATTGCCGCTGCTGGTCCAGGGTAACGCTGCCCAGTTGCGCGTCTGGACGCCGTACCTGATCACGCTGGCCAGACTTTCCGAAGTCCTCGCCGTCAACGAGTTTCCGGACGACGACTCCCCCGTTTCGATCGTCGACGACTTCAAGCTGATGCTGCAGGTGGAAATTGATGTCCCCGCCGAGCGCGAGCGCCTGGGCAAGGAAATTGCAAGGCTCGAAACTGAAACGACGAAGGCCGGCGCCAAACTGGCCAACGCGAGTTTCGTTGCCAAGGCGCCGCCGCTGGTGGTCGCCCAGGAAAAGGAGCGCCTCGCCCGCTTCTCGGCAACGCTCGAACAGTTGCGCGCACAACTCGCGAAGCTCGGCTGAGCCGCACTTGCGCTGAACTGCTGACAGCCGTCGCCCGATGAGCATCCGGCACACGCTGCGCGCGCTGCGGCATCGCAATTACCGCCTGTTCTTCTACGGCCAGACGCTGTCGATCATCGGTAACTGGGTGCAGCAGATTGCGATGGCCTGGCTGGTGTACCGGCTAACCGAATCAGCCTGGCTGCTGGGCGTCACCGGGTTTGCAGGGCAGATCGCAATTCTGGTGTTCGCGCCGTTCGGCGGACTGTGGGCTGACCGCTTTGACAAACACCGGCTGCTACTGATCACGCAGGCACTGTCGGCGGTACCGCCGCTGTTGCTGGCAGCGCTGACCTTTGCGGGTCTCGTCGAAGTCTGGCACATCATTGTGATGGCGCTGCTCCTGGGCATCATCAACGCCATTGACACACCGATCCGGCTCGCCTTCACCACGGAAATGGTCACGGTGCGCGAAGACCTGCCCAGCGCCATTGCGATGAATGCACTGATGCAAAGTGCCGGCCGGATGATCGGACCGACTGTTGCCGGCCTGCTGCTCGCAGTTTCTACAGAGGCTTTCTGCTTTGTCGTCAACGCACTGAGCAAAGTGGCCATTGTCGCCACAGTCCTTACGATGACCATTGCCCCGCGCGCGATTACCCGCGCCTCAATGTCTCCACTGCAGCAACTCGCCGAAGGCGCACGTTACGCGTGGCAGCTGATTCCGATCCGCTGGACCCTGGCGATCGTGGCTATCATCAGTTTCATGGTGACACCCTATCAGACGCTGATGCCGATATTCGCTGCAGAAATCTATGGTGGTGGCGCCAGCATGCTCGGCTTTCTGATGGCTGCCGCGGGATGCGGCGGCGTGATCGGAATGCTGGCGCTCGCCTCCCGCCGCGATGTGCGTGGCCTGACCCGCTGGATCACCTTTGCCTCGCTTTCTGCAGGCATCGGCGCCACCGTATTCTCGCTGTCACCGTGGCTGCCGCTGTCACTGGTCGCCCTGGCGATGACCGGCTTTGGCGTGGTCGTCAACGGCATGTCCGTCAGCACCATGATCCAGACCATCGTCGATGACCGCATGCGCGGCCGCATCATGGGCATTTTCTCGGTCGCGTTTCTCGGCATGTATCCGCTGGGCAGTCTTGCCGGGGGCGCACTGGCCGAACATATCGGTGCACCGGCGACCCTGGCCACCGGCGGCGGCATTTGTACGGTGGCAGCGCTGGTGCTCTGGCGACGCATGCCCGCATTGCGCGCCGCACTGCGGCCGATCTATCTGAAGCTAAAAATAATCCAATAGAATCAAGATGTTATAAATTACCCGCGCGAGGCACGGCGGCACTTATCCGGCACGCTGCTAGACTGCCCGTTATGGACATGTTGACTCTGGCGCTGGTCACCGGACTGGGCTGGACCAGCGGCGTGCGCTTCTACGCCGTTCTGTTTTTTCTTGGCCTGCTCCACCGGACCGGTGTTTATCTGCTGCCGGTGAACCTGGAAATTCTGGCACACCCGTGGGTGCTCGCCGTCACCGGCACGCTGTTCCTCGCGGAATTCTTCGCCGACAAGATTCCCGGCGTGGACTCGCTGTGGGATGCCGTGCATACCTTCATCCGCATCCCCGGCGGTGCGCTGCTGGCCGCAGCAGCGGTTGCCGGCAACGATCCCGGACTGGCGCTCGCCGCGGGATTGCTGGGCGGTACCGTAGCCGCCGGCGCCCACCTCACAAAAGCGGGCAGCCGTGCGCTGATCAACACGTCGCCCGAGCCCTTCAGTAACTGGACCGCCTCTTTCGCCGAAGATGTGCTGTCATTGGGCGCACTGTGGGCTGCTCTGAAATATCCATTGATATTCCTCGGCATGCTGGTGTTGTTCCTGCTGGTTGCGCTATGGCTGCTGCCTAGGCTGTGGCAGGGGCTCCGCCGCATCGCGTCAGCGCTTCGCCGCACAACGGGAAACGCCTGAACGCTACCAGTCGTACTGGCTGCAGAACTGCCGCATCACATCAACCGCAGCGGAGCGCTCGAAAAACCGGTCGGCACGTGCCAGTCGCGCAGCGTCGCGCAACCCGGGATCACCCCCCAGGCACACGATGGCGATGTTCAGCATCAGTTCCCGCCGCAACGTGTCGATGACGTCCAGCGGATCAAATGCCGCGTCTTCGAGATCAAGCAGCAGAAACCGGTATTGCAGGATCTCGGCGAAATCGCCCAGCGCATCCAGTTCCGTGATTCGCATCATGTCCCACGTTTCCGGCAACGCTGCGCGTAAACGCTGTTCGAGATCCGTATCGCTGCTGCACAACACCAGTCGCGGCGCCAGGCGCGAAGCTACGGTGGGTTGCGCCACCGTTCAGTACCGCGCTTTTTCGAACGGCGGCGACCGACCGACCAGCCCCTCGAGCATGTAGAGCTCTGCATCGACGTGGTTGATGACCGGCGCAGCCTCCATCATGTTGGGCATGCCCTTGCCGTAGATGTAACGGGGTTCATCATGATGCCTGGTGCGTACGGTTTCCGCCGAGCCGGGATCGTCCACAGGCGTCAGCACGGCTTCCCCGTAACAAGTGCAGGCGTAGGTACGCTGAGCTTCGGTTTCAACGTATATCCCCGTGCCGCGTATGCCGATTGTGGCGGTTGCAGTGCGTATTTCGCGTCGCTGCCCGGATTCAAACACCGACAGCATCGCCCCGGTCAATATGCGCAACAGTGTCACCGCGCTTTTCGCGGCAGCGGAACCGAATTCGATCCGGCTGTTGGCGCGCACCAGAAAGGCATCACGCTCAACTACAACGACCATTTCGGCGTCCTTGCCGGTCACGATCAAATCGCCCGGAGCAACCCGCTGCCCGCGTTCTGCCGGCTTGCCGTTGATGCGCACATCCCCCCTGAAGCGGGCAACGCCCGGCGGCACTGCGCCAGCCGCCAGCGCCGTGCGCAAATTCGCCATGCCGGCCGCGGCAATTGCCGCGGCCGCAGCGCTGCGCAGCCAGGCCCTGCGACCCGTTTTAAGTTCACGTGGTTTCATCTGCGTTGCTGCCCCTTCAAACCGTCGAAACGGCACGTCTGGAAACCGTACCATGCACTACCAGTTCGCGTATGCACAAGCCGTTTTCTGTGCGCTCAACCAGATGCGAGTCCGCGTTCAGCTTGATCCCATCCCGGTGCGCGCGGCGCCGGCTGCCGCAATCGTCATCATGCTCGTCCGGGTCGACGGCATCAATGGCCGATGATTCCCCCGCGCTTAAAACCGAGTGTGCCAACTGCCAGCCCATGGTCCGCGAGACATCATCGCAGAACGCAGAACGCAGTTCGGCGTCGACGCATACCGGCGCATGCTCCGACCAGTCGGTCAATGTCGCAGCCAGCCCTGCTTCCAACCAGGCGCGAAATCCCGGCGAACCGGCAATGCAGCCTGCAAACCGCTGTCGCGGGAAACGCATCAGGAAACTCGAGGCGAATACCGCGCCGCCGCCGATCGTCGCCGCGCCAGAGCCCGCAATTTTCCGGCCGCGCAACCATAGATCGCCGGCGCGCTGTTCAACGCCGAGCCCGAACCGGCGGAACGTTGCCATGGCTGGCGGCAGCGCCCAGGCACTCCAGTCCGCGGGGCGCTGCGGCGCCAGATGCAACGGCACGATAAACGCGTAAACAAACTGGTTCTCGTCGATCCAGACCGTCCCGCCCCCCAGCGGACGTTGCACCACGGGCACATCAATATCGGGGGCGAGTTCACACGCCGCGCTCTGACTCTGACCCAGGCACACATGGGCTGAGGCTGAACCCCAGAGCAACACCGGCGGGCTGTCAGCACTTGTGGTTTCCGCTATACCCGTATACGCGGCATGCAGGCGCTGCGGCGACACCGCGCCGATATCGATAAATCGCGCGGCAATCAGTTGGATTTGCCTTCCGGCGTAAAGTACTTCTCGAAATAGAAATCACGCCGCTCCAGCGCCTGCAGGTCGCGCGCCCGTTGCTGCATGCCGTCCCGGAAAATATCGGCCAGATGCGTGCCCTGTTCGGCATCAAGGATGTGTATCTGCGCCGTGAACGGGTTACCGTTCAGATCCTCGTCGATCCGGATGACCTCCGCGGCGAGTCCTTCCAGAGGCTGCAGGTGCAGCAGCCACGACTTGCATTCAGGGTCATCAGGATCCAGCGGGCACAACACGATCCTGCCCAGCCATGCGAGTCGTGCCACCTGGTTGAACAGGCGGATGTCGAGCTTCTTGCCCTTCTTGTACTTGGCCAGCTCGTTCCTGATATGGCCGGCGTCAACAATCTTGATGCTCTTCATCGATATCCCTCGGCAGACCCGGCCTATGTTGCCGCACGATGGCGGCGGCTGCAACAAAAAGCCCCGCTGCGGCGGGGCTTTTTGCTGAAGGACTAAGTCACATCAGAACTTCCTGCCCCAGGCGATGCCCAGCGAGTTCTGCGACATGCTGATAGTCTCGGTTCCGCCCACGGGGAAGTACGGATTATTGGCCGGACCTGACACCGAATTCTTGAATGCATGCATGTAGGCCATCGTAATTTCGGAGTTGCCTTCAAGCGTATAGGTGAATCCCAGCGTCGCATGATCCTTCACCACGCCAGGCGCGAGGATATTGAACGTTACATCGCGCGACTGGATCGGATTGTCGGTGTGATTGTAGCCGGCGCGCAGCAGCATGCGGTTGCTGTACGCGTATTCGACACCCAGCTTGATCACGTTCACGTCATCCCAGCCGAAGCCGATGCTCGCGCTGCTCGCGCCGAGACAGGCAGCCCCCGGGCAGGGCGTCTGGTTGCTGGGATTGCCGACAGAATTGACCTTGCTGTAGTTGATACGCTGATAATCCGCCGCGATGGTCACTGCGGATGTCGCCTTGACCGCCAGGCCGAGGTTGTAATTCTCGGGAATGTCGAATCCACCCTGATCGGCAAACAGGCCGCGGTACTTGTCGAAGCTGTCCATACTGATTTTCGTCGAATAAGACGCACCGACGCTCACGGTGCTGCTCAACTGGCCAAGCCAGCCCACGCGTACACCCCAACCCCAGGAACTGTCATAGCCATTGTTGCTCAGGTTGGCCGGACTGGAGGAAATTGCCCCGAACGGTTGTATGCCGTAGGCCTTGAACCGCTGGTAAGCGATCAGTGGCGACACGCCGACGGAATGCTGCGGATTCACCTTGAAAGCCGCCGTCGGCGCAATGATCAGCTGCGACAGGTCGACGCCCAGATTGCCCGTGCCGCACAGCAGGTTCGCCGGCACCCCGCTCGGTGCACCACCGGCACAGACACCGGCATCGAGCTGGCCGCTGGGATAATCGGTATTCATGCCGCCGTTGCCGTACACCGTCACCCCCAGCGACAGGTTGGGATTGATCATTTTGTTATAACCGAACTCGGGTATCAGGAAGTTTGTCGATTCATTGCCATCGGCCCTGCCATCGACAAATCCGGCTCCGCCGAAACTACCGGCACGGCTTGCTCCGCGGTCAGGACGGAAAAAATCCACGCCGATATCCACGCGATCCCCGACCCAGACCATGGTTGCCGGATTGTTGGCGCCGCCGAACGTATCGGTGGTCATCGCCGCCGATGCGCCGCCGCGCCCCTTGGCCTTCATGCCATAGCCATGCGAGAAGTAACCATCCGTTGCGCCGGCTGCTCCCGCAGTCAACGCGCCCGCCACTGCCAGGGCAACCGCAGAAAACATCTTCTTTTGCGCCATGATCCCCTCCGGTTTTGAGTTACGTGATTTTTCTTTAATTACATGTACAGACTGACATCGGCTTCCTGCGCCATGGGCAGGAACGTCGCGGCACCGCAGTATTCCTTGACCTCCGGTATGAAGTCATCGTGCGTGAAGCCGAACAGATCAACGGTCATCTGGCAGCCGATCATGTTGACGCCGGCCTCCAGCGACAACGCACGCAATTCCCCGATTTCAGCGACACCGTTGTTGCTGATCGTCTGCTTCATCAGTGCAGTGGCCAGCGCCTCGTAACCCGGCACGGCGGCCTGAACGATATTGGGAATATTCCAGTTGATGGCCTTGAACCAGTCCGGTCCGAACGGCATTTTCATCGGCATGCCCGGATTGCCCAGCGGACTGACTTTGAGATGCCCGAGATCCTTGCGCAGCAACTGCAATCCGTAGAACGTAAAGAAAATCGAAACGTTCCAGCCCAGTGCTGCTGCAGTCGACGCCAGAATGAACGGCGGGTATGCCCAGTCCAGCGTACCCTTGGTCGCAATGATGGTCATCGACGGCGTGCGCTTGGCCTTGATGTCCGCGAGCTTCGCTTCGAGCTTTTCGTCGAGCACCGCATCGACGCGCTCGCGAATGTAAGCTTCGATGGAAGCCGGATCGAGATTGGTGCCCATGCTGCCTCCTTATGAACAATCAACGATTTCTGCGGCCACTGCGGGCCGCTTGAATCGGTACATACGAATTTAATGATATACCGAATTACACCAAGGGCGCAGCGTTTTTCTGCTGGACTGTGCTGGCGCGGCACCCGGGTGGACG
>Ga0224505_10000617_pt1 | contig 23971 bp, 22 predicted proteins | sample SF_Jan12_sed_USG_FD_169102 | JGI IMG/M metagenome (GOLD analysis project Ga0224505, IMG submission 169102) | Sediment microbial communities from San Francisco Bay, California, United States - SF_Jan12_sed_USGS_4_1 | ecosystem: Environmental > Aquatic > Marine > Sediment | place: USA: California... | reverse complement strand
CGGACAGCTGACGGCAAAGATCGCAGGCGCCCCTGTATTCGCCCCACCCGCTGCAGCCCCAAGGTAGGTACTGTTTACGGTAAAGAATCGCTCCATCGCATTACCGAGACCGGCGAGCGCTCCCGCGCATTCCGCCCGGCGGCTTTTGCGAACCGATTCCTGGTAAGACGGGTACGCGACGGCGGCGATAATGCCGATGATCGTTACAACGACTAACAATTCCAAAAGGCTGACGCCAGTTTGTCTTTTCATTGCCTGTATCCCCGTGCCCTTATCGCTGCCGTCTGTCCGAATAGTTCTCCGGCAACAACCAGAGCTCGATGATTTCGCCGTTGTTCGCGAATTTGTAACCGACACGCACACCTTCCCGAACATGGGTAAACGGCACGCGATACGAGTTCATCGAATGCACGACGACATTCTGCGAGAACCGGTGCGGAATATCATTGATCACGAGCGTGCTGTCCTCGACGTGAATCGCATCGACGATACCCGTGCGCTGAAATCCTTCCTTCGGATAGTACTTCGGCAAATCCTGCGCAAAGACAGGACCGGCAAGACCCAGTATCAATGTAATGATGAGCGTTCTGATCATTCTGTTCTCCTCCTGAGGCCGCAGCCCTAGGGTGTAATTTCTTCCCAGGCAAGTCGGCCGGTCTTCGGCCCACCGGTATCGATGATTTCGGTAACGTCGATGGAGCTACCGCCCGTCGTCTCAGTCGTGGACGTATAACGCTTCCTTCCGAGGTTCACCGGTGAGGTCGGTATGCCGGTGACTTCGACTCCGACGGCAGCATTGCCACCAATCTGGTCCAGGTCATCAAGCAAGCCGTCTCGATTCAAATCGAACGAAACCTCGTCCGGACGCCCGCCATTCGACGTCTTCGCCACCATGAGCCATCCGCTACCGCCGAAGTTGCAGGGGTTGGTATCCGGCGTCATCGTATTGAAGTACACGAGGTCGCCGCGAATAACCGGGTCCGTAATGATTCGCTCGCCACTGTCCGGCAGGTTCATGTACCAGCCTTTCGTCGTCGAAGAATAGCTCACGGCATTGTCAGTCAGCGTGCGCCCGAACGCACCGCCGGTAGTGGATCCGTAACCGATCGTCTGTGCGACCAAACTGCCCTGCGTCAGGCTGTGACTGCCCGAGTCCCAGACACCGTTCATGGTCTGGGTATTCGTGGTCGTCGTATCGCCGGCGGTCAGGTACTGGCCCGTACCAAACATGACGATTGTATTCGGATTGATAGTGTTTGATGTCGGGATCGTTGGGTTTCGCACCACGACCGGCGTCGATGTGATTTGTTGATTGGCCGGTGCCGTGAACAGCGGTTTGACCGCCGTGCCCTGCTTGTAGGCAACAGCCCAGTTACCCGTATTGGAACCGGACAGGTTAAATGCCCACATATTGCCTTTCAAGTCGCCGGCGTAGACACGATCCGCGAGTCCGTCACCATCCGAATCGATTACCGCGGGTGTTGACAGGCCGTTCCTGTCCGTCGTAGTACCGACTCCGGTCGTGATTTCAACGTAGTCGGTTGAGCTCCAGACTCCGTCAAGCCCACCCTCGAGAAACAGGATAAACAGTTTCGCCTGGCCGCTGCCGAGGTCGTTGTACCCATTGCCGAATACGGCTGCCCAGCGGATGTTGCCGTTACCACCGTTCAATGGAACGATGGACGGGCGACTAAAGCTGTAGCCAAGGTCCGGATCATCGGCACTCGTAAACTCCCACATGACGATCCTGGCCGGATTGGTGCCCGCTTCAGAGAAACTACCGGGATCCGTGATGTCGAGCGCGAAAACGCCTCTGCCTCCAGCACGAAGTCCACCAACCATAACGGTTTTCCAGGCCGTCGTACCGCCCACGGTGGTCCTGGCGTAGACATCGGCGACCGACGGCGTCAGATCCACACTGTAGCGATGCGCATAAGCCGGATCAGTCAGGTAATGCAGGCCACTGAGCGCGCCGGTGGAGAACACGGCTTCCGGAATATAACCCAGTACCTCCGCACCGTTGGCCTGTGCGAAACCGTGCAACATGCCGTCGTTGCCGCCCACGTAAATCATGCCTGGCCGATCGGCCTGGGCATTTCGGTACTCGGTATAGGTGTCGCCTGCCGTTGACGGGAACGGGCCGACATCCGGCCAGTTCGATTCCGGGGCGCCGACGTAAACGGGACCCGAATGGACTATGTCGCCCAATCGGCTGCCACGTTCCCTGAGCCCCTTGGTCGTATAAACGTTGGTGCCATCGTCGTATTTGCAGATCAGACCCGACGAGAACTCACATCCGCGATCGCCACGAATATACCCGTGGCGTGCCATGCCCGTTGCTACATTATCGAGCCCGCCGCTGCTGTTGGTGCGGAAATCGTTCTTTTGTGCCGTGGTGAGTTGTGCCCACTGGAACGCAATGCCGTCTGCGCCGTCGTAGGTCAAAAGCGTTCTTGGGTTCGTCGTAATATTTCGCGAATCGAGACGGCTTGCGGCCGACCAGCTGGGAACGTTGCTGATGCCACCGGTGTTCGAATCCAGGCTGAATGCCAGCAGATTTCCGTTCCAGCGTTCACTATTGAATAGCGCCAGATACACTTCCGAGTTCGTACTCAGGGAACCCGTGTTGAACGCGACCGACGCTGCGGAACCGACGCGGCCCTGGATAGACTGCAGGGCACCGCGTAATCCGCCAATCAGCTCAACCGGATTCTGTGCACTGAGGAATTCTCCGCGACCATTCCAGGCGGCATGACGAAGGTCATCAATCTTGGCCGCGTCCGTGTTCGGCGCAGGCCAGTTAAATGGATCGGTTGTATTCGGCGGCATGGCATCCAACTGGCCGTTTACGCCAAACGCTACGGAGTAGGTAACCATGTGCTGGGCTTTGTTTTCGTCGATGCCACCCGGCGGAGGATTCAGGTTGTTTGCGATGCCCGGCCGCAGGTCTTTCTCGTAATACTCCATCGCAACATCGGCCAGCGTGTTGACGCTGGTGTCACCGTAAGGACCGGTATTGTCACTGTCCCAAGCTGTGTCGTTATTGCCGTCGGCATTGCCGACGCCACCGAATCCGCCGTTGTAGTAACCATCGGTCATTAACAGGGTAAAATTTTGCTGGCATTCGCCACCCGAACTCGCTGGCAAAGCCGGGCAGCTGCCGAAGTAGGAATTCGACTGGCAACCCAGGTACTTGCCCGCATTATCAACCGCGGAACGTAACGGTGTGCCGCCAGACGCCTGGAACGAATACAACGACCGCAACAGGCTGCGCTTTGCGCCCGAACGCGGATCATCATTCATGGCATTTATCGCCGTATTGACCGAGGCGTTGTTATGCAGCGTCACGAGGCCCATGCGGGAATTGCTGGCACCCGCGATTACCTGGCCATAACCCGCTTTCGCGACATACTCACGCTTGCGGTAATAGCTGAACCAGTTGGCAAAATTCTGAATTTCTTCGGCGTAGGTGCAAGTCGGAGCCGCAGCACAGTCGCGTCGATTTGTGCCTCCGGTATAGGTCAGGGTTGTCGACCTAATCTCGACAAGTTTGTGGTCATCGGTCGCATCGACAAGGTTATTGCCGTCAGTATCGTCCCAGAGGTTGTATCGGGCAGGATAGAAGTTGTTAACAGCGACTGCGCCGAGCCCGCCTGCGCAGTAGTCGGTCGTATACGAGGTTGTCGCTGTGAGGTTTAACGCACCGGTCAAGGGTGTGTACGGGTTATACAGTGCGGCTACAGGATTTGCGTCTCTGTAAAGATTACCGTTCGAATCTTCGCCGGGCCACGGCGAATAGGTGATCTCCGGATCGTAGTAGACCTTGTTGTAATCTTTGTTCCAGGCCCGCCAGACACCACCGTAAGGCGCGGCTATGCCTTGAGCTTGCAGAGCGGCCTCGGTCGCGACGGTCCAGTAATAGTCGTTATCGGGTGCCGGCTGAGCGTAATAATATTCACAACCGACGGCCATGATGCCGCTGTTCTCGGTCGTCATCAGGCCCCAGTCCATACTGCCTGAGTCGTCGATCGTGAACAGGATGTTGGGTTCGACCGTATTGCTTAAGAATAGCGGTGAGTCCGATAAGGTACCTGGTGCGGAATGCGCGGTCAGCGGATTCAGTAGTGCATACGTCATTGCAGCAGCAATTGCGGCTGATTTGATCGGTGTCTGTCTATTGATAGTTTTCATAAAGTTCGCCGTAGTATGGAACTAGAAAATTCGCCCGTAGTAAGTGCGCAATATGACTTCTGCAGACTCGGCATTGCCTCCGGTTCCGCGTGCGGTAATTTTGAAAATCGTGACATCGCCCGTGCCCTTGTTGTCACCGTAGCCCGACAGGTTCAAGGCACCTTCCGTACCGACAACGGTCGTGAAGTGCTTTACGAAGTATTGCGGCGGCGCATAGGCGCCATACGACGCGGCTGCATCGACATGCTTGGAATTGTCGGTCCAGGTAGCCGCGTACAAGGGGTCAGGCTCAACATTGGTACGACCGAAGCGGCCTGCGGAGCCGTTGAACCCGCCCAGGCTGGCAACACCTTCGATTGACATTTCCGCCTCGCGTACAGCCGATTCGGCAGACTGAAACGCAAGATTTCGATCGAGGGAATTACCCGCCATTTTTTCTTCCAGCACGGTGCCCTGCATACTGCTGACCGCGATCAGGGTAATGACCAGGAGAAGAATCAGGCTGACGGCCAGCACGGCGCCGTTCTGGCGATGCCGGGTTGCCATTGCGCCGAAGGATCTTGTGATGTTCATAAGCGATTCCGAATGGTCACCGTACTGGTGTAAACCTGCCGCAAGCGGTTGTCGCCGGCGACAGCATTGGCACCAAGTACGATAAAGTTTTGTGCGATACCATCAGTCAGGTTGTCGTCATACGACCTCGCAACCACGGCGAAGCGAATACTGATCACACGGCCCATATCCACAACCTGGTCCGCCGGGACGTAGTAATTTGCGACACGGGAGCCGTCGGTATCCTCGCCGTACAGAATCTGCAGGTTTTCTATACCGTCGATGAACTCGACACCGTTACGAAACAGCGCCGGCTGGCCTTCGGAGCCCGGTCCAATCGTGTAAGTGATTTGCTGTACCGCAAATATGCTGGCGTCACCGCCGTACACTTTTGATAGACAATGCGCGTTGGCACCCGGGCAACCGGGATTGGTGACGTTAAAGTTGCCTGGGGAGCCGGCGCCGGTGTTGTGCACAACCGAGCCTGACCCGTTCGGGTTGGCATTGGAAATCTGGAATATATCCGCATTGCCGCAATCGCTGACGAAGACTATCTGGTCTTGCTCCAGCCCATTGTTCGGCGCGACTTTCAGATTTGCAGAAGCCTGCGGGCCGTATGGCGGTTCGATCTCAATGCCGGAATTCACGCCACCGCTCAGCACCAGCGTATCGGGCGCGCCAGCCGCACCTTCGGTCCCCGCAACGCCCCCCGCCGTGAAGTCGATATAACCTACTCCGGCATTATCGAGGTTATTCACGACATTAGCCGTCTCACTCAGGCAACCCCAGAAATCAGCCATGCGCGCATCACGGCCAATGACTTCGAGTGCCATGCGACCGCTTTCCTGCATACGCGACACGGCGTCGTGGACGCGGTAGGACTGGCGCGACGATGCGAACACCTGCAGGATGCCGCCCATCAATATCAAACCCAGCAGCATGGCGATCATGATCTCGACGATCGAGATACCGGTTTGCCGTCGCGCGAATGAAGGTTGTTGTTTCGTATTCATAATTACAGTTGGTAAGTGATCGTAAATCGTTCAGTGTTAACCAAAGTCAGATTGATGGCGCCGTCGCGATTGTCATCCCACCAGATTTTGATCGTGAATTGCGTACCGACACCGTCGCATTGCGGATCCAGCGCTGATGTACCGTCCCTTGGCGTGCTGTCGATGCAAACCCAGCCCTGGCCCATTGGCAGGTAGGCGTTGATCTCGGCATTCCACTCCGCGAGATCGTTCTGTGCCAGCTGCTGTGCCGTACACCCGGCGGTTGAAGTGCACGCAGCTACAAAAGCTGCGTTGGCCGGGACGTATGCATTCGCGTTGGCGCCGGGAACGTTGGCGCGCATGCGATCGGCGAGGTCATATGCCAGCGCCGTAACCTGGGAACGCATGAATGAACTTTGGTTATTCAGCAGTGCAGCTGCCTGCAAGCCCGCAAGGCCGACGAGCCCGATAGACAACAGCAAAGCGGAAACCAGCACTTCGATCAGGGTGAAACCCGCCTGCCGTCGTGGCACGCTGAAAGTTCGCGGACGCTGAGCGTTACGAATGGAACTCATCACTAGGGGCATCCCACGCGCGAAATGTTGGTGCGACCGGCTGCATTGACACGAATCAGTCGACCGGTTTCGCCGGTTCGGTCATCACACATGGTCAGATCGTTGCCGCCGGCAAGAGAAAAGCCGCGAGAGTCATAAGTGAATGCTGTCGCGCCGGTGGCGACAAATGTCGAGGATTCAGGAAGCGGTCCATAAACTGAAACCACTTCGTTTGCGTCCGTCACCGTGTCACGGTCCTTGTCCACCCAGACGATCCAGCCATTCGACCAGTCGTTGGTGGCCGTGCAGGTCGGTACTGCCGCGTCGTAGTTGGCACTGGCACAGGCGGTTGCATTGCGCTGGTAACGGACTGCCGTGCTGCGCGCCAGGTTTACGGTGCCAACGAACTGGTTGGCATGCGTGACCAGGCGATTGTTCATCACGATCGTCCGAAAACTCGGCACGCCCACGGACAGCACTATCGCCGCTACTCCGAGCGTAGTCATGAGTTCGATCAGCGTAAAACCCTTTGCGCGCTTCATTTCCTTTCCCTTCTGTCCGACGAATTCGCAGGGCTACAAGCGCCGCGAATGACAGAATTATTGGCTTGGGGAGGAAATATTCATGTGATGAGTGTCTAGAATTCTGTCGCCTGAGACAGACATTCCGACAAATGGTCGATTTGCAGCGACCAGCGGCAAGCCTTGCACCATAAGGCGTACAGGGCAAAGGCGGCTTTTAGATTATGTCAAACGGATGCTTCTGCTTTGCGCCTGGCGACCCTATCCAGCTCCTGCATGATCGCCTGGCCCAACTTTTCCGTGCCCTCGCCGGTTGCCGCGCTGACCTCGAAAACCGGCCCGTCCCAATCAAGCTGCTCCAGCAGCATTTGTTTTGCGACCGCCCGGTCATCTTCGGCGAGAAGATCAATTTTGTTGATCACAAGCCAACGCGGTTTCTCTGCAAGCTCGGTCGAGAACTTCTCCAGTTCCCTGGCGATAGCGCGAACCTCGTCGGCGGGCTCGATGTCGGGATTCAGTGGTGCGATATCGACGAGATGGAGCAACAAGCCGGTACGCTGGAGGTGTTTGAGGAACTGGATACCCAGCCCGGCGCCTTCTGCAGCGCCTTCGATCAGCCCCGGAATATCGGCCATCACGAAACTTTGCAGCGATCCGACACGTACGACACCGAGATTCGGGTGCAAGGTAGTAAACGGATAGTCGGCGATGCGCGGCTTCGCATGCGACATCGCTGTAATGAGTGTCGACTTGCCGGCATTCGGCATGCCGAGCAGACCAACATCCGCGAGGACTTTGAGTTCGAGCATCAGGTTGCGCGATTCACCGTCAGTACCCTTCGTGAATTTTCGCGGCGCGCGGTTGACGCTGCTTTTGAATCGCGTATTGCCGAGACCACCCCGGCCGCCTTCGGCGACTTTCTGCCGCTGCCCGGCCTCCGTCAGGTCGCAAATCAGTTCGCCGGTATCGACGTCATGCACGGCGGTTCCGGCAGGTACCTTGATCTCAAGATCTTCGCCTGAGCGCCCGGTCTTGTTCTGCCCGGAACCACCCTCGCCACCGTCTGCCTTGAATTTCCGCTTCATACGAAAATCCGCTAATGTATTCAATGACTTATCAGCGACCAGGTAAACACTGCCGCCGTCCCCGCCATCGCCGCCATCAGGACCGCCACGCTCGATATACTTCTCGCGACGAAAGCTGAGCGCGCCGTGACCGCCGTTACCGGCCAGTACACTGATAGTTGCTTCATCGACGAATTTCATAGTCCACCCAAGCCCAGCCCCTCCAAAGGGGTCAGAGCCCTTTTTGCTCAAAGCGTCCAAAAGGGCTCTGACCCCTTTGGAGGCGTTGGAAACGAAAAACCCCGCTTCAGCGGGGCCTTTCAGATACTTTGCTTGGCCCCAGCTTCCGCCAGGGTCGCCGGCTACGCGTCTACGACGCTGACGAACTGCCGTTTTTTCGGACCCTTGCGCTCGAACTTCACGAAGCCGTCTTTCTTTGCGAACAAGGTGTGGTCGCGACCGAGGCCCACATTGACGCCCGGATGCACACGAGTGCCGCGCTGGCGAATAATGATGTTACCGGCAGTAATCTCCTGGCCACCAAAAATCTTGACGCCAAGACGTTTGCTTTCCGAATCGCGTCCGTTTCGAGTACTACCACCTGCTTTTTTATGTGCCACTTTACTGTACCTGTCAGTTTAATCGCCCGGATCCTGGATCCAGGCTGCGTTGATCTAAAGTCCTACTTGGTCGCCTTCTTCTTGGCGACCTTCTTCTTGGCAACCTTCTTGGCCGGTTTTGCGTCAGCCGATTTCGCCGCGGTCTTCTTCTTGGCTACTTTCTTCTTCGGTGCGGCGGACTCTTTCTTAGGTGCCGCAACCTTCTTCTCAGCTGGCGCAGCCTTATCTTCTGCAGCCGCTTTCGGCGCAGCCTTCTTGGCCGTGCTGCCACCAATCGCAGTGATCTCCACTTCAGTGAAGAACTGGCGGTGTGTGCCCTGGCGCAGGTAATTCTGACGGCGTCGGAATTTGACTACCGGTACCTTCTTGCTCTTGCCCTGACGCAGCACTTTGCCGCTCACGGACGTGCCTGCAATCGTCGGATTGCCGACTTTAATATCGGCACCTTCGCCGATCAGCAATACGTCGTCAAAACTAACCGTCGCGCCCTCGTCGGCCTCGATTTTCTCGAGACGCAGGACGTCACCTTGTGCCGCGCGATACTGTTTGCCGCCGGTGCGAAAAACCGCATACATGTGTTTGCTCCAATAGGTAGTTTGCCGTTCTTGCAAGCTACTGAGAATTAAGGTTTTTTTGTGGGTCTTCCGAAACGCCGTGCAGGCGCTCGACTGGCGGGTGCCACAAAAGAGCGGGAATTCTATAGACTAAGGTGCCCCGGGTCAACGGTCACGGCGGCCCATATCTGGTCTTATTTCAATAGCTTGCAGTTCGGGTTTTCGTGGCTCGATTGTCGCCAATAGCGTCGTGTTCAGGCATTATCACGCAACTTATGCACGCTACAAAACCCACACTTACACCCGTCAGCTTTGACGATATTTCCGCCCTCGCCTTAGGCGACATGCGTGCTGTCGATGAGCTTATCGTAAAGAGCCTCGAAAGCGATGTCGCCCTGGTGTCGCAGGTGTCCGAGTACATCGTCATGAGCGGCGGCAAGCGACTGCGACCGTTGATCGTACTGCTGGCAGCACGGGCGCTGGGATATGACGGCTATCAGCACGTCCGCGCCGCGACAATCATTGAATTCATTCACACCGCCACGCTGTTGCACGACGATGTAGTCGATTCGTCATCGCGCCGGCGTGGCCAGGATTCGGCGAACACCGTGTTCGGCAACCAGGCGAGCGTGCTGGTCGGCGATTTCCTGTATTCCCGGTCGTTTCAGATGATGGTCGATATCGGCGATATGCGGGTCATGCAGATTCTGGCCGATGCAACCAACACCATCGCCGCCGGCGAAGTCATGCAGCTAATGAACGTGCATGATCCGGAAACGACTGAAGACGACTACCAGCAGGTCATTTACCGCAAGACCGCCCGCCTGTTCGAAGCAGGCGCGCTAATCGCAGCAGTGTTGAGTGGCAAAGGCGGAAAGATTGAATCCGCTATGGTCGAATACGGACGCCACCTCGGCACAGCGTTCCAGCTGGTCGACGACGCGCTCGATTACAGGTCGTCCGCTGAGGAATTGGGCAAGAACATCGGCGACGACCTCGCCGAGGGCAAGGCAACCCTGCCGCTGATTTATGCCATGCGAGTAGCTTCCGACGACGACAGCAAAATCATCCGTGACGCCATCCTCGAGGGCGGGCTCGACCATTTGCAGCGCATCACGCAAATCATCGAAGCAACAGGAGCACTGCAATATACGGCTGACAAGGCACAGGAAGCGGCCGACAAAGCGATCGCATCTTTGTCCGGTTTGCCCGCGTCGGATTTTAAAGAAGCACTGATTAACATCGCTGAATTCGCTGTGCAGCGCCGCTCCTGAGATGGACCAGTTCAATACCCCGTGGCGGGTGACAGCCGCTGCAATCTATACAACGCCGACGGACTCCCGTGTTTACGGCACGCTGGACATCGATGTCACCGATGCCAAGCGCTTCCTCGACGAAAAACGCGGCACAGGTGTAAAGATCACGATGACGCATTTGGCCACGGCCGTCCTCGCACGTGCTGTGGCGTTCGACGTACCCGAGATGAATTGTTTTATTCGTCGCGGCAGAGTCGTCGGTCGCGAACGCATTGACGTTATGGTGCCCGTCGCCATCGGTGGTGGCGAAGGCGTATCAGCGATAATCATCAAAGATGCGCATGCCCGAACGGTAACGTCCATCGCGGAAGAGATCCGTTCGAGCGCAGAGAAGAATCGCGCCGGCGAAGAATCCAAAACAGCGCAAAACAAGTACCTGCTGAATCGCGTGCCCTGGCCATTTCGCCGACCCGTATTCCGGTTCTTGAAATGGATCACCGTGGAAATGGGATTCAAGATCAAGTCGCTCGGATTGTCCGCTGACAGCTTCGGTTCGTTCGTTGTCTCTGACATCGGCAGCTTTGGCCTGAACACCGGCATGACGTCATTGATGCCTGCCGCGAAAGTTCCCGCCGTTATCGTACTCGGCAAAATCGAGGACAAGGCCATCGTTCGAGACGGCCAGATCGAAATCCGCACGATGCTGCCGATGACCGGTACCTTCGATCACCGTATCGTCGACGGCCTGCAGATTGGCAAGCTTGCGCGCGGCATCAAGCGCAACTTCAGGAAACCCGCATGGCTGGACGAGGTGCCCAGCGAAGACCTCGCAAACTGCCTGTTTTCACCGCGTGATTAGCCTTTCGCGGGGCATCTCGACTGTGTATCATTGCGCGCGTTCGGGGTGTAGCTCAGCCTGGTAGAGCACTGCCTTCGGGAGGCAGGGGCCGGAGGTTCAAATCCTCTCACCCCGACCAAGTTCAAAAAGAAAAGGCCCTCACACTTGTTGGGGCCTTTTCTTTTTGGGCTTGGTCGGGACTTGGAACCAAAATCAAGGATCACAAAATTGCACCGCAATTTTGGGCAAGCTCGCGCAGCGAGCTGGTTCCGCAGGAATTCACGCCGCAGGCGTGAACCAAATCCTCTCACCACATCCAACCCGCCCACCCGGACCGCCAATAAGTACTCGCCGAAAGTCCGTGCGCTGCATCCGGATACCCAATCCGGCATTCCATCAATAACTTAGAGTGGAACGTCAGTGCGCAAGCCTTTCGGAGCCCGATCATGAAAAAGACAGTACTCGCCATTATCGAACCGGACCTGTTTCCGGAACTCGTAGCCAAGCGGGCAGCCCGCCTGGCCGCGCTGTATGGCCACAACCTTGAGTTACTCCTTTGCGATCCGCTGTTGATTCCCTTTGGCGACAGTTTCATCGCGTCGACTGAAGCGCAGCAGCTGGCCGACCGCATCAGGCAGACACAAAAGGAAATTATCGACGACATCGCTGCCGCTGTCTCAAAGGACGACCTCAACGTCGAGGCCACGGTCTTGCACGACCGTCCGATTGGGGATGCTATTGTCAGCAGGGCTCTCGATTCCGAACCCGCTATTGTCGTTAAAGGTACCCGGTTTCATAGCTCTGCAGAGCGCGCGACATTTACGTACACAGACTGGCAATTGATACGTGAGCTCCTGTGTCCGGTCTGGTTCGTAAAGAATGGCGAGTGGAAAGAAGATCCCATCATCGTTGCAGCCATCGATCCGACTCACGAACACGATCCGTCCGCCACAGTCGATCGGGAGATCGTTGCAACCGGCAAAACGTTAGCCTCCCGGTTCGGCGGCTCCTTACTCCTGCTGCATACCTATCAGTCACTGACTGAACTCGGTTCCCGTGCAACATGGACGGTTCGTCCGATTGAGCTGCCTATCGACGCGATCGACAAAAGAGTACGAGAATCGCACCGACGCCAGCTTGACGAATTCGCGACAGCCAACGACATTTCATTGCTTGACGTTCACCAGCTGCCGGGTCGTACCCGTGAAATCCTGCCAGCCTTTGCACGTTCGCACCACGCAGATGTTGTCGTCATGGGCGCTATCGCGAGGTCCGCCAAGAACAGGCGAATTCTCGGCAGCACAGCGGAACAGGTTCTTGACCACCTGCCCTGTGACATTTACCTCGTTCGCGGCGATTGAACGCTATAGCCGTTCAGGAAGCGCGCCATGCGACTCGCTAACCTCCTGAGCTGGTATTTTCGTCGCAGCAGTCGTCGCTATGTGCGATTCAACGACGATCTCGGGGCGGTGCCGTTACCGGGTCCGTCCCGCGATCACCAGTACCTCCTCTACCTGCATATTCCATTCTGCGCCGTGCTTTGCCCGTTCTGTTCGTTTCACCGGGTCGAGTTTCGCGAAGATAAAGCCACGCGATATTTTCGAGCCTTGCGCGAGGAAATTGCGATGGTCGGCCAGGCCGGGTTCCGTTTCTCCGAGCTGTACGTTGGCGGCGGGACGCCGACGGTGATGCCGGGGGAACTGAAAGAAACGATCAACCTCGTCCGTGCACAGCATCCAGTCACCTGCATCTCCGTGGAAACCAATCCCGATGACCTTGAAAATGAACGAGTACTGGCACTTCGGGACTGTGGCGTCAACCGTCTTTCAGTTGGCGTGCAAAGCTTTGACGATCGTTTGCTGAAGGAGATGCAGCGCTACGACAAATACGGCAGCAGTGAGCAGATTCGTCGCCGGCTGAAAGCCGCCCAAGGTCATTTCGACACACTTAACGTCGATATGATCTTTAACTTTCCGCACCAGACCGACACATCGCTGGCAACAGATCTCAACATCCTTACCAACGAACTCGGCGCCGACCAGGTGTCGTTCTATCCGCTGATGTCGGCCGATGCCACGAAGAAAGCAATGAACAAGGAGATCGGGGTCGTCACCTATGATCGCGAACGTCACTATTACGAGATGATCGCCGCGCATATGCTGGCGGCCGGTTACACGCGCTCCTCAACCTGGTGTTTTTCGCGGGGCACTTCGATGGTCGACGAGTACATCGCTGAGCGAGAGGAATACGTCGGACTGGGAAGCGGCGCGTTCAGTTACCTTGACGGCGCACTTTACGCCAGTACGTTTTCCATCAATCACTACTTCAAACTGGTCGAGTCAGGTCTGACGGGCCTGGTGCGCCGATCCGCTTTGAGTTCACGGGAACAAATGCGTTATTACCTGCTCATGCACCTGTTTGGCGGGACACTGGACCTGGCTGCGGCAGAAGAACGATTCGATAATCAATTTTGCCGGACCTTATGGATCGAACTCAGCGCTCTGCAGTCCATTCGCGCGGCAAGGAAAACGGGGCATACGCTCTGCCTGACCGAGCGCGGCTTTTATCTCTGGGTCATCATGATGCGGGAGTTTTTCAGTGGCGTAAACGCATTCAGGGAACAGATGCGGCACAATATTTCCGACGAACTCGATGTAGCAGCGGCGAAGGCTGGACATTCCGGAACGGCTTGCTAATACTGCAGCCAGGTAGTACGAGACTCCTGTTATGGATTGGTTTTTTTACATCACGATTTTTGCCGTGCTGATCGGCTTTTTTGCCGTGATACTGTCTGTCCGCTATTTTTTTAATCGGCAGTTGGCAAAAAAAGAGAAAGAACATCAGATGGAAGAAGAAGCGCGGCAAATATCCCGGTCGAATTCCGGTCTCTAAGCCGTGACGCACTGACAACTGCATGTTCACGATCTACAGCGACGATCACCATTTGCATTACGGCAAATCGGAACTCGTCGACGGCGAACTCAAGCCCTGCTTCGAATGTCCAGCGCGAGCGGATATTATCCTCGACGCCGTTAGAAGCGCGAAACTTGGCGATGTCGTCATGCCGGACGACTTCGGCCTGGCACCCATTCAGGCCGTTCACAGTCCGAACTTCGTCGCATTCCTGGAACGGGCATGGGATATGTGGACCGCTTTCGGTCGCAGCGGCGATGCCTTGCCGCTTAGCTGGGCCATACGCGGGCTGCGCTCGATCGAACCGGAGACAATCGACGGCAAGCTGTCCTATTTTTCTTTCGATGCATCAACACCGATTACGGCGGGTACCTGGACAGCGGCTAGAAGCGCCGTCAACGTTGCATTGAGCGGTGCGGAGCGATTGCTGCAGGGAGACTCCAGCGCATTTTCGCTGTGTCGCCCTCCCGGTCACCACGCCGCCAGCGATTATTTTGGTGGCTATTGTTTCCTGAACAACGCGGCGATAGCCGCACAGTATTTGCTCGACCACGGCGCAGCTCGAGTCGCTGTACTGGATGTCGACTACCACCACGGTAATGGCACGCAGTCCATCTTCTATGAGCGCGATGACGTACTATTCGTGTCGATACACGCCGACCCTTTGCAGGAATACCCGTTCTTTCTCGGCCATGCCGACGAACGCGGCAGCGGTGCGGGACTGGGTTTCACCGCCAATTTTCCCTTGCGCTGGCACAGCAGTGCGAAAGCGTGGTTCGCGGCGCTGGATAGCGGTCTGGCCCTGGTTTCCGACTACGTTCCGGACTATGTCGTTGTTTCGCTGGGCGTCGACACCTACAAGGACGATCCGATCTCCCAGTTCAGACTCGAGACGGCCGACTATCTTCAGGTCGGCTCACGAATAGCCAGCCTGGGCTTGCCAATGTTGTTCGTCCTTGAGGGCGGCTACGCGGTTGCCGAGGTTGGAAAAAACGTCCGCAACGTACTCGTCGGTGCCACTAGCGGTTAATCCAGTATTTGTACGTACTGGCATCCCCGCCCACCCACTCTAAAATACGCCCCAGGCCACTCGCTCGAACCACGCTGACGAGGGATGAAATGCCACTGTGATCATTACGGTGGTGTTTTTGCAGTGAAGAAACAAGACACCACAGGTTGATCCCGGACTTTCATGTTATCTGGAGATGCAATCGTGGCAACACAAACCTGGGCCGAACCTTACAAAATCAAGATGGTCGAGCTGATCAAGATGACCAGCAAGGCCGACCGTATCAAAGCCATCGAGGACGCCGGCTACAACACGTTTCTGCTGCGTTCAGAGGATGTCTACATTGACCTGCTGACGGACTCGGGCGTCGGCGCCATGAGCGACCGCCAGTGGGCCGGCATCATGATGGGCGACGAAGCCTACGCCGGCAGCCGCAACTTCTATCACTTAAGGGACACGGTCGAAGAGTACTACAGCTACAAATTCACGGTTCCCTGCCACCAGGGTCGTGGTGCCGAAAATATCTTAAGCAAGATATTGATATCCGAAGGCGATTTCGTCCCCGGCAACATGTACTTCACGACAACCCGGCTGCACCAGGAACTGGCGGGCGCGACATTCGTGGATGTCATCATCGACGAAGCCCACGACGCCAAATCAGAGCACCCGTTCAAAGGCAATGTCGATTTCAACAAACTGGATGCCCTGGTCAACCGCGTGGGCGCGGATAAAATACCCTACGTCTGCATCGCAACCTGCGTGAACATGGCAGGTGGCCAACCGATCTCCCTCGCCAACCTGAAGGCTCTCCGTGTCTGGTGCGACGACAAGGGCATCATGCTCGTGCACGACATGACGCGCGTCGCCGAGAACGCACATTTCATTCAGCAACGCGAACCGGGATACCGGGACAAGTCTGTCCGGGAAATCGTCTACGAAATCTGTGCCCTTACGGATGCGGCCACGATGTCATCGAAGAAAGACGCGATGGTCAATATAGGCGGCTTCCTTGCGATGAACGACGCAAAGTTTTATGAAAAGGCTTGCGGTCTCGTCGTCGTCTACGAAGGCCTGCACACCTATGGCGGTATGGCCGGGCGCGATATGGAGGCGCTGGCAATCGGCATCACGGAAAGTGTCCAGGACGACCATATATTCGCCCGTGTCGGCCAGGTGCAATACCTGGGCCGCAAACTTCGGGATGAGGGCGTTCCGATCGTCAACCCGATAGGTGGCCATGCGGTTTTTCTGAACGCGGCGGAGATGTTGCCACACATACCGCAGGAACAATTCCCGGCACAGGCATTGGCGGCCGCTTTGTATGTCGAATCCGGAGTGCGCGCGATGGAAAGGGGCATCGTTTCCGCCGGGCGCGACAAGGCTACAGGCGAAAACCATAAACCCAACCTGGAGCTGGTTCGGCTCACGATTCCCAGGCGGGTTTATACGCAAGCGCACATGGATGTGACGGCGGATGCCGTTTTGAAATTAATGGCGCGTCGAGACGAGATCAAAGGCCTGCGGTTCGTGTATGAACCCGAAATGTTGCGTTTCTTTCAGGCCCGATTCGAAACACTCGACTAGGCACCATTTCAACTGCGTCGCTGTGGCGGGCCGGTCAGTAAAATCGCGCAACGAAAATCGTGCCCCAGACAAACAGCGTCAACAGCAGGCTGACCAGCACGGCGGCCGAGCCCATGTCCTTGGCCCGCCCGGACAGCGGGTGAATCTCGGTGCCGATGCGGTTAACCGTTGTCTCGACGGCAGAGTTCAACAGCTCCACGATCAATACCAGCGCAACAGAGCCGATGAGCAAAATCTGCTCCACGGGAGTCTCGCCCAACCAGAAAGCCGCCGGTATCAGAATGACGGCAAGCACTGCCTCCTGCCGGAACGCAGACTCGTTTACCCAGGCTTCGCGGAAACCACGCAGGGAATACCAACCGGCATAGAGGATGCGACTGATGCCGGTCCGCCGCGGAAATTTCGAAGTATAGTCACTCATGGACGCGACTATAGCCAATCACCTAACGCGGGTCACCCAATTCCGAATTCGAGTTATCATCCGTCGCACTGCCCTCCCGAAGGTTTCCCGAATATGTCGATAACCCAGCCGCACACCGACTCCTATTACGCCGCGACCGTCGGTGACCGAACGGACTTCGCACCCCTGAAAGGCGAACAACATGCCGACGTCTGCGTGATCGGCGCGGGCTTCACGGGCATCTCGACCGCGTTGCACCTGGCGGAACGCGGCTACCGGGTTCATGTCGTCGAGGCCAACAAAGTGGGATGGGGCGCATCGGGACGCAACGGCGGCCAGATGATTGGTGGTATCGCCGGCGAAAACAACATCGCGAAACACCACGGCAAAAACGTCGACGAACTTTTCAGCGAATTGCGCTGGGCGGGCCATGACATCATCCGCCAGCGAGTTCAGCACTACGGCATCCAGTGTGACCTGAAACCCGGTTACCTGGATGTCGCCATCAAACCGCGGCATCTGCGCGAATTCGAAGCCGATCATGAACGCTTGCAGAAGGCTGGCTTTCCCTATGAAACGCAATTGCTGTCCAGGGAAGAAACAAGAGACCTGATCGGTACGGATGCCTACATTGGCTCGCACCTCAACATGGGCAATGGCCATCTTCACCCCTTGAAGCTTTGTGTCGGCGAGGCGCGCGCCGCCGTGTCACTGGGCGCGACCATCTACGAACAATCGCCGGTCATCCGCATAGAGCACGGCGACAAGGCCAGAGTGGTTACGGAACAAGGCGCCGTGACCGCCGACTTTGTGCTGATTGCGGGCAATGCGTATCACCAGCTCGAGAAGAAACTCCGCGGCGTGATGTTCCCGGTGCGAAGTTTCATTATCGCGACCGAGCCGTTGTCGGCAGAAACCGTGTCCCGTATCAACCCTCGAGACGTGGCTGTCTGCGACCCGAATTTCGTGCTCAAGTATTTCCGCTTAAGCGCCGAAAAGCGCCTGCTGTTTGGCGGACGCATTAACTATTTCGGCGAGGACCCGGTATTCATACGACGAAAACTGCGCCAGAAGATGACGTCGATATACCCGGAATTCGCGGACCTGCGTATCGATTACGCCTGGGGTGGCACAATCGGCGTTCCGGTAACGCGGGTGCCGCTGCTGGGCCGTGTCGCGCCCAATGTCTTTTATTGCCAGGGTTACTCCGGCCACGGCGTTAACGTGACACACCTGGCCGGACGCATCATGGCAGACGCTGTGGCCGGCACGATGGAGCAGTTCGACCTGTTCGCCAGTGTGAAGCCTTTTATCGTTCCGGGCGCACACCTGCTCACGAAACCGATGGTGGCTCTCGGCGTTTTGTACTACCAGATCAAGGACCGTCTGTAGCCATCGAGATTATCGTCACGCCGCTGCCCGGAAACCGGTTCATGGAGGTCATTGCTTCGATGGACTCTTCCAGCGTGATCGTCCGTCCGATGAGTTTCTCGGGCGCCAGCAATCCACTGCCGATCATGTCCATCATCTCGACGTAGCGGTAGGCCTGCATGCCGTGACTGCCGACGATTTCCAGCTCGTTGGCAATCACCTTGTCCATCGGCACGCCGGGCCTGCTGTGTTTTCCAACCATCAAACCGATCTGCACGTGCCGGCCGCGTTTTCTTAGACTCGCTATAGAATTGACACATGCATCAGCGTTGCCGATCGCATCGACCGAGACGTGCGCGCCGCCATCGGTCAGCTCGCGGATCGCATCGGCGACCTTGTCTTGCGCCATGACGTTGAGCCCTGCCACTGCGCCGATCCGTTGGGCTGTTGCCAACTTCTCGTCGGAAATATCGACAGCGACGACCCTGGCACCCAGCGCTGACGCAATCATGATCGCCGACAATCCAACCCCGCCACAACCGTGCACAACAACCCACTGGTCTCGCGCTACCTTGCCCTGGTCAACAATGGCCCGGAACGAAGTTGCAAACCGGCAACCGAGGCTCGCAGCCGTTTCGAAGCGCATGTCCTCGGGCAAACGCACGAGATTCTCGTCGGCGTAGTGAATGGCCACGTATTCGGCAAACGAACCGAAGTGCGTGAAACCGGGTTGAAACTGGAAGTCGCAGACCTGTTGATTACCTGAGTGGCATTGCGGACAGCGACCACAACCGCTGACAAACGGCACCGTCACACGATCGCCAAGCTGCCACCGGGTCACGTCATCGCCCACCGCAACAACAACGCCTGCGAGCTCGTGGCCCGGCACGTGCGGCAACACGATATCCGGGTCGTGTCCCTGCCAGCCGTGCCAATCGCTCAGGCAAACACCACTCGCCATCACTTTCAGCACAACACCGTCGCTGCCCGGCACCGGGTCGGGTACTGACTCAATCCGGGGCGCCTCGCCAAACGCTCTGTATACGACCGCTTTCACTCGATCATTCCCCTCACTGATAAACGCCGTCTCATCCTATATCGCCCGACGACCAAACTGCGAGATGTTTATCGCATTGAATTTCCGTATTCTTACCGTAATGACGCAGCCCACCCCCACACGATTCATACCCAATACCTTGCCGAAAGTGTCGCATGGCGAGGGCTGTTATATTGTCGACTCGAGTGGCAAACGCTACATCGACGGCTCAGGTGGACCGGCCGTTTTCGCTCTCGGGCACGCCCACCCCGAAGTCAACGCAGCCATCAAAAGCCAACTCGACAAGATTGCACATGGCTACCGCTACACGTTTACGAGTGACCCGCTGATTCGTCTCAATGAACTGATCCAGGCGCAGGTGGGTGCGGAACTCGGGAACATAATCTATGTTTCCAGCGGCTCCGAAGCGATCGAGTCTGCGCTCAAAGTCGCGCTGCAATATCACTGGAACCGGGGCGACCAGGATCGCAAGCGCTTCATCGCTCGCAAACGCTCCTACCACGGCAACACGCTCGGGGCCTTGTCGGTTTCCGGGTTCGCGCAGCGCCGAAAGCAATTCGAGGGCAGCCTCATACCCTGTTCTTTCGTGTCGGCTGCCAATGTGTATCGGCCGGCGATACCGGGCACCGAGGATGACCTGTCGCAGTTTCTTGCCGACGAACTGGAGCAGGAAATAGTGCGACTCGGCACCGAGAACGTCGCCGCCTTTTTGTTCGAACCCGTAGTCGGTGCGGCCGGTGGCGTTGTGCTGCCACCGGCGGGCTACGCACGCAGGATTCGTGAGGTATGCGACCGCCACGGCGTGCTGCTGATTGCGGACGAAGTGATGTGCGGTGCGGGACGCTGCGGCACCTGGCGGGCGTTGGAAGTTGAAGGTGTTTTGCCCGACATCATGACCACAGCGAAAAGCCTCGGTGGCGGCTATGTGCCGTTGGGTGCCGTACTGTATTCAAACAAGGTTGCCGAGCCGATCGTGCACATCGACGGCGCGCCCAATACCGGTCACACGTTCACGGGTCACACGCTGGGTTGTGCCGCGGCGGCGATGGTCCAGGAAATCGTGCGGCGCGATGGCCTTGTTGAGCGGGTCCGATCCCAGGGAGAAACACTGTTATCGGATGTCCGCGAAGCTATCGGCGCGCTCGACGCCGTCGGGGACATTCGCGGTCGCGGGCATTTCATTGGCATAGAGTTTGTCGCGGACCGAAAGACAAAAACGGCTTTTGATCCTGCGTTGCAATTCACCGAGAGATTCCGGGCAAGAACGCTGGAAGCCGGTCTGATTTGTTATCCGGTGAGCGGCACAATCGACGGCGCGAGCGGTGACGTCGCGATCATCGCCCCTCCCTACAACGCAACTCGCGCCGAGCTGGATGAAATTATCGATAAGCTGGCCAAGGGTGCGGCAAGGGCGCTGGCGGACATCAACGCGGCTTGATCGACATCAGAGTTGTGCCGTGGGCAGTATGAGCGACCACTACGACGTCGATACCAGCCGCTCAAATCGGTCGATTTGGTGTATGTTGATGGTCTGGAAATGACCCAAAGCAACCACTGACGCTAATACTGAAATCTGCTGAATTGCATGTCCCCACAAGCCCGCGCAGAGTCTGAATCGGAGAGAAGTGCACCGTAGCCCATTGAAAGTTTGTCTGGTGTTCTTCGCCATCGCACGAGGTGTGTTTTGGGACCGCAATCTCCGAAAGGGGTTTCACACGGCCAGGGCGAAGCAAGCCGTGACGAACAGGAGGCACAGGTGACGCACTCTTCGGCACTGGCGGGTGGATTTGTTCTAATGATCGTGAAGATCGCGTTGGTGGCGCTTCTCGTCGAGGCCTTCATCATGTGGGGCTTCTACTGGTTGGGAATGGGTCTTTCCAATTGGCGGTTTGCTCTGCTAGATGCTGGATTGCTCGCTGTCACGGTCGCAGTCATCGCATATTTCGCGTTCGTTAGACCTAAAGAACGACAAATTCAGGCAATGATGGCAGCCCTCGAGGAGGCAAAGCTCAAGGCCGAGAACCTGTCGCGCTTCGATGCATTGACGGGCGTTCTCAGCAGGCGTGCCATTCTCGATGCAATTGACGACGAGGTAGATCGCGCCAAGCGTAATGGCCATGCCCTTACCTGTTTAATGCTCGACCTCGACCACTTCAAGACAATAAATGACACACACGGACACCAATTTGGTGATATCGCTCTACACCGCGTAGCACAAGTAGTTTCCGAGCTATGCCGCACAAACGATCGCTTGGGTCGTTATGGTGGCGAGGAATTCTTGATGATCCTACCGGACACGCGTATTGACGGCGCCATCAGGCTTGCGGAGCGAGTACGTTTGGCGGTTGCTGAGACGCATCTGGATCGGCTCGAAGAGCGCATTACGCTAAGCATCGGCGTGAGTGAGTGGCACCATGATGAACGCTCGTCGAAGACGCTCATCGCGAGGGCAGATCGAGCTTTGCTCGAGGCAAAGGCGGCAGGGCGTAACCACGTAGTGGCGAGTCAATGGGTTTAGTGGTTACGCGCAGTCCGGACGCTGCTGGGGGTAAAACCCATGCCACGCGATATCTCTTCGCGCTCTGCCAATGAGAGCGAGCGACCCGATCGACATCGAGCTGCTGGACGGACACCTCCTGTCCTCGATATCTGGCCCGCTACCGCACCGTGACCACGATCCAAAAGCCGCGCTATCTCATGCAATGAATCGCCGGCTTGCCAGCGATCCCACATCAAAATGCACTCTGCTTCGGTGAAATATCTTCTCTTTCGGTATCCCATCTGCAACACCTCCTTCTCTAATGATAGAGTCTAGGTGTTGCAACGACCGATTGACGTCACAGCCGAACTGAGTCATTCGGGATTGAACTGGACCAGTGGCTGGTATGCACTCGGAAGCAGCCGCCCAGGGTGTAAGATACTGGCAGGCTGCTCATGACCCGAAGCAGATGGTCGCCCTAAGTACTTCCCAGAATTGACTCCGCGGGCTTGCCGCTCGATCATCGCCGCACGATAAAGGCATATCCAGCAAAAGCTGGAGACGCAAAGCCACGGGTCCTCGCTTCCTCCGCGACGCATTCTGTATACGCCACGAAGGGCCCCAAGATCGCCAGGCTGCCGTTCATAGCGGCCGTGAAATATCCGCTGTGAGTTAGATGGAAGCTGCTGCTGCGGCGTAGGTGCTCCGCTATTACCCGTAGTCAGTAGTAAGCAAATAATCAGTGTGGAGGACTTTGCAATGAATCGGTATTTACGAAGAACATGGATTGGAGGGGTCGTTGCCGCCCTGTTAGTACTCTCCGCTGCCGCAGCACCACCAATAGTCAATGAACAGAATCGGTCGTATGGAAACTCGGCCAGCGCCGGGATTTGCTATGACATTCTGACTGGTTATATCTGTCGCGACCTGTACGTGGGGGAATACTATGATGTAAAGGGTTCTTATCAGTTCACTGAAGCGACAATAAGCATCTACCGCTCTCTAAGTGACCCCGGCGACGGAAGCTGGTCGAACAGCTGGCGCTACCTGAGTTGCCCAATTACCAAACAGGCCCTGGCAGCTCATCCGAATGGCGTGACGCTGGAGGCGACTCTCGATCCGGAAGGAGCTGGATGCTACTCATATGGTTATATGGAATCGTGTGATCCGATCAACGGGTGCCAGACTGAGCCATGGCCGTTTCCCGGACCGATGGACGTGTTAGGTGAATGGGCCGATCCGTTTAGCTATGGACAATCGAAGATCATACAAAATGGAACGTACTATGACGGGTGGTCTGACTCGACCAGCAAATATATGCAGCATTGTGAGCAAAGATGGGGCGACGCAATGCAAAGTGGTGGCTTCTCGACGGGTATCCGAAGCTTCCAATTTGAGGGACCCGAGGGCCCAGCGTGGAGCAACTACAACCTTAGCAGCTGCAACGACCACAACATGCAACGTTGAACGCTTGCTTTCTTTCGCAGCAAAAAAGCAAGGGGTGGCTGCACGGCCACCCCTTGCCTAACGTCAGAATACGACCGTTTCTGGCCGAACTGAGTCACTCGCGACCGAACTGGACGAGGGACTGGCATGCAATCGAAAGCAGCCGTCCAGGGTGTAAGATACTGGCAGACGGCTACTGACCCTATGTATGGACTCCTCCAACCTAATTTCTTAGGTTGGAAGGTCGACCAAAACCCTATTGGAGTCCATACATGTCCTATTCAACTACAGTTGGCGTCGACCCTGCAAAGAACGTCATTCAGATTTCGGTAGTTTCGAGCCGAGGCAAAGAGCTTTCCAATCGCTCACTCACGCGCAAGAAGTTCGCAGAGTTCCTGGGTAAACAAAAACGATCACTGGTTGCTTTCGAGTCGTGCGCGAGCGCGCACTACTGGGCGCGTGCCGCGCAGCGGCACGGGCACGAAGCACACATCATTCCAGCTAAGGCCGTGGCGCCGTTCCGGCAGGGGCACAAAACAGATAGCAACGATGCATTGGCCGTTGCTGAAG
>Ga0224505_10000616_pt1 | contig 23980 bp, 23 predicted proteins | sample SF_Jan12_sed_USG_FD_169102 | JGI IMG/M metagenome (GOLD analysis project Ga0224505, IMG submission 169102) | Sediment microbial communities from San Francisco Bay, California, United States - SF_Jan12_sed_USGS_4_1 | ecosystem: Environmental > Aquatic > Marine > Sediment | place: USA: California... | reverse complement strand
GGTAGCGGCGTGCCAGAGCCTCGGGCAGCAGGGTCGTCGCGGTGGGGTCGATCGGATGCTCGGACAGGTCGACGAACTCGAGGCCCACCTGCTCTGCGAGGGCGCGGACGAGGTCGCCCTCCTTGATCATGCCCATGTCGATCAGCACGCGCCCGAGTGATTTGGGCGTGCGACGGTGCTCCTCGAGCGCCGTTTCCAGCTGCTCGGGCGTGATCATGTCCAGCTCGATCAAGATCTGGCCGAGCTGCTTCGACTTGCGTTTGACCGTGGTCATCGCCGTCCTTGTGGTCCCGTTGGTCTTAGGTCTCAGGAACTTCCTTCGTCATCGTCCGAGTCCACCTGAAGCAAACCCGAGAACTCTTTGGCCAGCAGCACGCGATCGACCTCGGCGTCCTTGTCGAAGCCTTCCCCGCCAGCAGATCCCGCGAGCTTCTGGGGCTCCTTCTTGAGTGCCGACGGCACAGCTTCGGCGGCCGCAGGAGCCGGCTGGGATTCCGCGGGCGGGGCGGGCTCGATCCCCTCGGGCGGCGGGGTTGCGATGGCCGCGTCGGGCGCTTCCGCGGCGGTGAGCGGTGCTGCCGTCCCGGACTTCCCGCCCTTCGAGCCGCCATTCGCCGACGACGGAGGGTCGTCGGCGGGCGCCGTGGCCGGCCCGGCCACGACCTCCGCGGGAGCGGGCTTGCCCTCCGGCGGATGGAGTGAGGTCCGGGGCTTGCCCGAAGGGGCTGCGTTGGCATCGGGCACCCGCAGGGTGTCGCGACGCGCACGGCCTTCCTCGGCCATGAGCAACACCTGTTCCATCTGATCGACGAGGATGCCGGGGCGCGTGCCGACCTCCGCGGTGGCAAACGCCGCGTAGGGTCCGCGCTTGACGTAGGCCCACACCTGGTCGGGGAACTCCACGAAACTCTTGTCGGGCTCACCGAGCGTGATGAACTTGAGCCACGCCGGCTTGGCGAGGCTGTCGTCCTCGTTCGGATAGGCGCCGAGCACCAGCCCGTCCCGAGACAGGATGAGGGCGCCCGACACCCCGCTCACGCTCACGGAGATCCGCTGCGCGAGCGCGGAGTAGTCGTCCATCTCCCTCGTTGCATCGACGGGCCGACGTGCACGCTTGAGGCGTGCGGAACGATATCGGGTCGGCTGGCGCTCGCCGGGATCTAGTTCCGCTCGGCGAGTGCGCCGAGCGCAGCCGCCGACATCGCTTCGAGCGGAGCTGGGGTGCCGGTGAACAGCTCGAACGCGAGGGCCGCCTGGTGGAGCAGGAGCCCGAGACCGCCGAACGCCTCGGCGCCGGCTTCACGGGCGGCGGCGAGCAGCGGCGTCGAGACGGGACGATAGAGCAGGTCGACCACCACGACGCCCGGGGCGAGCGATGGCATCGGAGGAGCGGTCGAGCCATCGGCTCCCAGCGGCGTGGCGTTCACGACCACGTCCGTCCGCATGCCTTCCACGGACTCGAACGGTACGACCTCGATGTCGGGGCCGGTGCCCTCGACCGCCGCCCGCAGATCCTCGGCCCTCGACACCTCCCGCACCGCGACCCGGAGCTCGCCGACCCCCCCGTGCGCGAGGGCCAGCGCCACCGCCCGGGCAGCGCCACCCGCGCCGAAGACCAAGGCCGATCGCCCGGCGGGGTCCATGCCCACATCGCGTCGAAGGAACCGGTCGAACCCCGGTGCGTCGGTGTTGTGCCCGTGCAGGCGATCGCCGACGACGACGAACGTGTTCACCGCTCGCAGGCGTCTCGCGTCGTCGGACAGCTCGTGGGCGAGCTCGGCGCTCTCGGTCTTGTGCGGCATCGTGACGTTCGCGCCACGGAACCCCAGGCTCACGAGTCCGTCGGCCGCCGCGCGCATCGCACCGGGAGCCACCGGCAACGGCACGTAGACCCAGTCCATGCCGAGCGAGGCGAACGCCGCGTTGTGGATCGCCGGCGAGAGGCTGTGCTCGACGGGCCAGCCGATCACGCCCGCGACGTGGGTCGCGCCACCGATCGGCGAACCCGAAACCGGATCAGCCGAGGCATTCATCGACGTTGGTCAGGTGCTCGTCGTAGGTCACGGCGAACCGGTGACCACCGTCGTCCCCGCACAGCACGTAGTAGTAGTAGGGCGTCTCGGCCGGGTTCAGTGCGGCCTTCAGCGACCAGAGGTACGGGCTCGCGATGGGGGTCGGCGGCAACCCCGCACGCAGGCGGGTGTTGTACGGGCCGTCGGTCTCGATGTCAGCCGTCGAGAGCTCGCCGTCGGGCGTGGGGTCGTCGTAGAGCAGCGTCGCGTCGATGCCGAGCGCCATGCCGTCGCGCAGCCGGTTGTAGATCACCCCTGCGATGAGCGGCCGGTCCCGCTGCACGGCAGCCTCCTTCTCGATCATCGAGGCGATCACGACGACCTCGTACGGGGTGACACCGAGCGCGTGGGCATTGTCCCAGGGAAGATCCGCCGTCTCCTCGGTGAATTGGTTCAGCAGCCGCTGGATCACTGCGTCGGCATCGTCGCGCCTGGGGATGCGGTAGGTCTCGGGCCACAAGAATCCCTCGAGGGGCGCGTTCGCTCCGAGGGCGGGTGGGCGGTCGAACGTTCCCTTCTGCACCCTCGTGAGGAATTCGTCGGCGGGGATACCGAGGGAGCCGTCCACGGCCTCGGCGATCTGCGTGATCCGGAAGCCCGGCGGGATCAGCAGATCGGCTGTCGGGATCTTCTTCGGCGCGGTCGTGAGCACCTCGACCGCCTCGTCGAGCGTCATCTGCGTCGAGAGCGGATACGTTCCCGCTCGAAGCTCCCCTGCCTTCCCCGTGCCGCGCATCAGCAGGTTCCCCACGAAGCCACCGCATGGGATCACTCCCTCCGACGCGAGCCCATCGACGACCTGCTCGGCGGTCGCCCCCTCGTCGACCGTGAAGGCCACCTCGCGGGCAGGGCCGCTTCCCGCTCCTTGGCACCCTTCGTAGTAGCGGCTGGCCATGACCAGGGCGCCGACGATCCCCGCCAGCGCAACGAACAGAACCAGCAGGGAGGTCCGTCGCGGACGGTCGTGACGCACATGGCGGTCGGCCCGGCGGGGCGTCGTCGTCTGCATCGGCTCCCGAGGATACCGGTCACCCGGTGTGGAGGTGTGTCATCGGTGCGCATCGAGCCAGGCGCCGAGGATGACCACGGCGGCGCTCTGGTCCACCACCTCGCGCCGCCGCTTGCCGAAGACCCCGGCCTCGCGCAGGCCGCGCTCGGCTTCCACGGTGCTCAGACGCTCATCCTGCAGCTCGACCGGCACGGAGACCATGCTTCTCAAGGCGTCGACGAACGCCTCGGCCTGGAGGGCGCGCGGCCCCGACGCCCCCGACATCGACCGGGGGTGGCCGACCACGATCGCCGAGACGTCGAGGTCTCGGACGAGGGCCGCGACCGCCTTGAGCTCACCCGGGGGTTGCCCCACCCTGATCGTGCCATGGGCAACGGCAACGAGACGGTCGCGATCGCAGATGGCGACCCCGATCCGGGCGTCGCCCAGATCGAGTCCGAGGACCCTGCCCGGTGGCTCGGAGGAGGTGGTTCCGGCATCGGTAGTCTGGTTCATATTAGTTGCCCGCGAGCAACTCCCGCAGACGGGCCGGGATGCCCTCGACCGCGGGCGTGACCTGCTCGGCGAGTTTCCCGCCCGCGAAGCCGAGAACGGGCTTCCCGCCGGACCCCCCGCCGATCGCTGCCGCCGCGTCCTGAAGCAGGGCCGGCGCGGTCACGCCTCGATGCGTCAGCGGTTCCGAGCACGCGGCCACGAGCAGCGCCTTGCCTCCGTGGGCCGAGCCGAGCACGACCGCTGATTCCCCGCCCAGCTTGTCGACCACCTTCTGCGCGAGCCCCCTGAGGGTGTCCGCGTCGGCCGCCGCCACGGTATGCACGAGGCGCACTCCGTCGATGTTCACCGCGGTCGCAACGATCTCGTCGACCTGCCCGGACGCGCGCTGCTGCGAGAGCCGGCCGAGCTCGTTCTTGAGACGCTTGTTCTCCTCGACGACCTTCGCCGCGTGGTCCAGGGCGGCGGTGGCGTCCTTGCTGCCGAGTGCCCGCACGAGCCCCCGCAGCAGCTCGCGCTCGGCGTTGATCTCGCGGAGGGCGTCGGGTCCCACGAGCGCCTCGACCCGGCGCATGCCCGACCCGATCGAGCCCTCGTGAAGGATGCGGAGCACGCCGATGCGACCGGTACGTTCCACGTGCGTTCCGCCGCAAAGCTCACGAGAGTAGTCGCCGATCTCCACGACACGCACCACATCGCCGTACTTCTCGTCGAAGAGCATCGTGGCGCCCAGGGCCTTGGCCTCATCCATCGACGTCTCGAAGATGTTCGGGGCGTCGTCGCGCGCGAGCAGCCGGTTCGCCTCGAGCTCGGCCTGTTCCAAGACGTCGATCGGCACCGCCGACGGGTTGGGGAAGTCGAACCGCAGGCGCCCGGGCGCGACGAGCGAGCCCGCCTGACGAGCGTGCTCGCCCAACATGTGCTTGAGGGTCCAGTGCACGACGTGCGTCGAGGTATGCGCGCGGGCGGTCGCCTCGCGGCGTTGGCGATCGATCTCGGCGATCGCGTCTTGACCGGCGCGAACCTCACCCGATTCGACGATGCCGACGTGCATGATCGAGGTCGGTCCGGCCCACTGCGTGTCGCGCACGCGCACCGAGCCGGTGTGGGTGCGGATCTCGCCGTGGTCCCCGACCTGCCCGCCGGCCTCGGCGTAGAACGACGTGCGCCCCAGGAATACCAGCACCTCATCGCCCTCGTGGGCCGATTCGAGCTCCCCGCGTTCGGAGTCCAGGAGCAGCGCGATCGGCGACTCGGCCTCAGGTTGGGCGTAGCCGACGAACTCGGTCGGTGGCGCCGCACCTGCGTCGAGGCCGATCTCGACCTTCTTGACGGCCGCCCGGGCCCGGGTTCGCTGCTCCTCGAGCAGCTCGCGGAACCCCTCCTCATCGACATCCAGTCCCGCGTCGGCCGCGAGCTCTGCGGTGAGTTCGATCGGGAAGCCGAACGTGTCGGAGAGTTTGAACGCGTCGGCGCCGCCGATGCGATCGCCTTCAGCACGGGTGCGTGCCTCCTCGAACAGCACCATGCCTTGACGCAGCGTGGCGCTGAAGCGCTCCTCTTCCGACCCCAGCACTTGTTCGATGAACGCCCTGTTCTCCACGAGCTCCGGATAGGCGTCGCCGAACCCCTCGACCACCACACCGACGAGGGGGCGCAGCACCTCGCGCTGCACGCCGAGCTGACGCGCGCTCGAGACCACACGCCGCAGCATGCGGCGAAGGATGTACCCCCTGCCCTCGTTGGAGGGCTGCACGCCGTCGGCCACCAAGAAGGCCGTTGCGCGGGCGTGCTCGCCGATCACCCGGATCGCGATGTCGTGGCGCTCGTCTGCTCCGTAGTGCTTGCCCGAGAGCGACTGCACCTCGTCGAGCAGGGGCGCGAACAGATCGGTCTCGAAGAAGCTGCCAGCATCCTGGAGGGCGACGGCCACCCGCTCGAGGCTCGAACCCGTATCGATGTTCTTGGTCGGAAGGTCACCGACGATCTCGGCGTGCTCGTCGACCTGGTGCTGCATGAAGACGAGGTTCCAGATCTCCATGAAACGGTCCTCGTCGACGTCGGGGCCGCCGTCGGGTCCGTACCGAGATCCGCGGTCGACGAAGATCTCCGAACACGGTCCTGCGGGCCCGGCGGCATGCGTCCACCAGTAGTTGTCGGTCTTCCCGCGCCGCACGATGCGTTCAGCGGGCAGGCCGAGGTCCTGCCAGATCGCGATCGCCTCGTCGTCATCGTGATAGACGGTGACCCACAGCCGCTCCCGGTCGATGCCGTAGCCCTCCGTAACGAGCTCGAGGCCCCACGCCGCAGCTTCGGCTTTGAAGTAGTCGCCGAACGAGAAGTTGCCGAGCATCTCGAACATCGTCAGATGACGGTCGGTGTGCCCCACGTTCTCGATGTCGACCGCCCGGAAGCACTTCTGCACGCTCGTCGCCCTGGCGAACGGCGCCTCGGCCTGACCGAGGAAGTAGGGGATGAACTGGATCATGCCGGCGCCGGTGAGGAGCAGACCCGACTCCGGCGGTGCGATCAGCGACGACGACCGGACACGCGTGTGACCCCGTTGTTCGAAGAACGACAGGAACGACGCACGGATGCGGGTGCCTTCCACGGAGCGAGTCTATCGGCGTGACTCGTCGAGGCCGGACTTCTGACGAAGCTCGGCCTCGCGCTCGTCCATCGCCCGCTTGCCTTCCTGGATCGACTCGGAGACGAGCTTGGAGAGGTCCATCAACCCGCCCTTGGCCTCGCGCGCGAGGGTCTGCGGCGCGACCCGCTTCGCCTGTTTGCGGGTCCACCGGCTGGCGATGACCGCGCCGGTCGCCCCGGCACCGAGGCCGAGCGCGACCCAGAAGCCGCGCTTCACTTCTTCTTGCCCCGTGCCCTCGCGAAGCCCTGGCGAAGGCCGGCGCCCATGCTAATCACCTTCACGAGCGGGCTCGCCGCGGCCTGCTCGACCAGTCCTGAGAGCTTCTCGACCCGCCCCACGATGTCGTTGGCGCTGACGAGCATCGTGTCGACGCGGTCGAGTTCGCGGTTGGCCCGCTCGACCGAGCCTTTGACCTCGCGCAGCAACGGCACGGTCTCCTCGCGCATCGTGTCGATCGTCATCTTGGTGCTCTCGAGCACGCGGAACGTGTTCAGCAGCACCACGCACAGGGCGAGCACGAGCAGGCCCCAGAACGCCGCCAGGATGATGAGGGCGGTGTCGCCGGCCGTCAGGGCGAGGAGCGTCATGATCGAAGCCTCCGTGGGTCGTGGTCGCGTGAAGGTTCCCTAGCCTACCCGACGCCTTCGCCCGCCCGGCAGCCGAACCTCACTCGCGGCCTGCGTCGACCGGACGCCCCGATCCGGGCGCACGTTCCAGATCTTCCCCTTGCCCCGACGGCACGTAGTAGCGCCGTTGCGAGGTCCCCGCGGGGCGATACGGCTGTTCGACGGCATGGTCCGGGAAGTCGTGAGGGTACCGGTAGCCTTTGCCGTGCCCGAGCTGTTTCGCACCCCGGTAGCTCGCATCGCGCAGGTGGAGTGGGACCGGCTCCCCCGAGGGCGCATCCTCGAAGGCCGCGTTGACGGCCGCGTACACGCTGTTGGATTTTGGCGCCGTGGCCAGGTAGATCGTCGCGTGCGCGAGGTTCAGCCTGACCTCGGGAAGGCCGACGTGCTCCACCGCTTGCGCAGCCGCCACGGCCACCTCCAGCGCCCGGGAGTCGGCCATGCCGATGTCCTCGCTCGCGTGCACGATCAACCTGCGAGCGATGAACCGCGGGTCCTCCCCCGCCTCGATTATGCGGGCGAGCCAGAACAGGGCGGCGTCGGGATCGGAGCCTCGGATCGACTTGATGAAGGCGCTGATCACGTCGTAGTGAGCATCGCCTTGTCGGTCGTACACGATCGCCTTCTTCTGCACGGCGTCGGCGGCGACCTCGCGGGTGATCTCGACGGATTCGGCCGCCCGCGCGGCTTCGGCCGCGGCATCGAGCCCGGTCAGCGCCACGCGGGCGTCGCCCCCGGCCACGGTCACCAGGTGTTCCAACGCGTCGTCGGCGATCGTGAGCCCCGAACGTCCGAGCCCGCGATCCTCGTCTGCGAGCGCACGCCGGAGCAAGGCCCCGACGGCCTCGTCATCGAGGGGCTCGAGACGCAGCAGCAGGCAGCGGGAGAGCAAGGGCGTGTTCAGCGAGAAGTACGGATTCTCGGTGGTGGCGCCGATCAGCGTCACGGTGCCCTCCTCGACGGCGGGCAGCAACACGTCCTGCTGCGCCTTCGACCAGCGATGCACCTCGTCGACGAAGAGCACCGTGCGGAACAACCCACCCCGCGCGCCGTCCATGACCTTGCGAGCGTCGGCGACACCGGAGTTCACCGCTGAGAGCTGGATGAGCTCTGCCCCCACGGCGTCGGCGAGCAGGTGAGCCAGCGTGGTCTTGCCGGTGCCCGCCGGCCCCCACAAGATGATCGACGGCAACGTGCCTCTCGACAGGATGCCACTGAGGGCCCGGCCCTCTCCGACCAGATGGCCCTGACCAACGAACTCCTCGAACGCTCGGGGGCGCATGCGCGCCGCGAGCGGCACGTCGCCCACGTCAGCCCTCCCGAGCGCTGCCGCTGCCGCGGTCCGTCTCGGACTCGGCGGTGAGCGCGAGCCCGAGTTCGCGCAGCTGCACATCGTCGACCGGGGAGGGCGCGCCGGTGAGCGGGTCGGTGCCGGATTGGGACTTGGGGAAGGCGATCACGTCGCGGATCGCGTCCTTGCCGGCCAAGATCATCACGAGCCGGTCGACACCCATCGCGATGCCGCCGTGCGGCGGCGCCCCGAGGGCGAGCGCCCGGAGCAGATGCCCGAACTGCTCCTCGGTCTGGTCGGGCGTCAGTTCGAGGATCTCGAAGACCTTCCGTTGGATCGCGGGGTCGTGGATGCGGATACTGCCGCCTCCGATCTCGAACCCGTTGAGGACGAGGTCGTAGCCGCGGCTCCTCGCCGATCGCGGCTCGAGGTCCTCGGACGCGGGCGCGGTGAACGGATGGTGGACCGAGACCCACCTGTCCTCCTCGTCGCTGTACTCGAACAAGGGCGGCTCGACCATCCAACAGAAGGCCCACGCGTCGTCGGGGATCAGGTGCAGCCGACCCGCGAGGTCGCGCCGGAGCCCGTCGAGCGCCACGTTGGCTCGATCCTCGCGGTCGGCGACGATGCACACGAGGTCGCCCTCGGCGGCGCCCGTGTGCTCGAGCACGCCCGCGATCTCCACGGGCGAGAGGAACTTCTCCACGGGTGAGCGGACGGCGCCCGCGGCTTCGACGGCGATCCACACCAGTCCCGCGGCACCCCTGCCCTTCGTGTCGTCGATCAGGCGATCGAGTTCCTTGCGCGAGAACGAACCCGCGCTGGGCGCCGAGAGGGCCCTGATGGCCCCGCCGTCGGCGAGCACCGTGGCGAACGCATTGAACCCCGTCTCGGCGAACACGGGTGCGAGGTCGACGAGTTCCATGCCGTAGCGCAGGTCGGGCTTGTCGGTCCCGTACCGGGTCATCATCTCCGCGTACGTCAGGCGTGCGAACGGCGTGGCGACCTCGGCACCGACGGTCTCGCGCACGATGCGGGCGTACAGGGGCTCGATCAGGGCGATCAGGTCTTCCTCGGTGACGAAGGACATCTCCACGTCGAGCTGGGTGAACTCGAACCCACGGTCGGCGCGCGACGCCTCGTCGCGCAGACACCGGACGATCTGGTAGTACCGATCCTGCCCGCCGATCATCAGCAGCTGCTTCAACTGCTGGGGCGACTGGGGCAGCGCGTAGAACGTGCCCGGCCACAGGCGGCTCGGTACGAGGAAGTCACGCGAACCTTCCGGCGTCGATCGTGTCAGGATCGGCGTCTCGATCTCGACGAAGCCCGCTCCGTCCATGTGCTCGCGCATCAGTCGCACGATCTGGGCCCGCATCGCGAGCACCTTGGTCATCTCGGGCCGGCGAAGGTCGAGGTACCGATACCGAAGGCGCAGGTCTTCCCCCGCCTCGATGCGATCCTCGATCGGGAACGGGGGCGTCTCGGACGCGTTCAGCACCTGGAGCGTCGTCGCCGCCACTTCGACCTCCCCGGTCGCGAGGTCGGGATTCTCCATACCGGCGGGTCGCGCTCGGATCGCCCCGGTGATGCGCACGACGTCTTCGGCACCGAGCCGCTGAGCCGCAGCGTGCGCGTCCGGCGCGTCCTGGGGATGGAACACCACCTGCACGGCCCCGGCTCGATCGCGCAGATCGATGAACGTGACGCCGCCGTGGTCTCGGCGGTGTCCCACCCATCCACACACCGTGACGGTTGCACCGGCATCGCCCGACCGGAGATCGCCGCAGGCGTGCGTGCGCATCGTCGTGCGCATCGTTGGTTGCTGCTCAGGCGTCATTCGTCCCGTCCGTCCAGTCCTCGAGCCTCATGAGCCACCGCGCGGCGTCGCTTCCCGGCACGGTCTTCTGCACACCGTCGACCAATCGTCGCAGCGTGACGGCGCCCTCAGCGATCTCGCGCTCGCCCAGGATCGCCGCGAACTCTGCACCGGCTCGGTCCGCCATCTTGAGCTGCGCCTTCAGGGGCCGTTCCTCGAAGACGCCCGCCGCCGCGACGCCCGCCGATCGGAGCTCCTGCACCAGCCCCGGCCCCGCCCGGCTCGCGTCGGCGCCGATCGAAACCACGAAGCACCGGGGCGTGCGCGCCGGCGGCACGGGAAGCCCCTCGCCCTCCATCGCCAGCAGCACGCGATCGAGGCCCAACGCGAAGCCGACACCCGGCGTCGACGGACCCCCCAGTGCCTCGGCGAGACCGTCGTATCGGCCGCCGGCGTTCACCGTGCCCGCCTTGTTGGCAGCGAGCACTCCGGACTTCCACTCGAAGGTCGTCCTCGTGTAGTAGTCGAGTCCACGCACTAGACGAGGGTCGAGCACGTAGGCGACTTCGGCGGCGTCGAGTCCCTCTCGCACCGCGGCGAAATGCTGCGCGCACGCGTCGCACAGATGCTCCGTGATCGCTGGGGCCGCACGCACGAAGTCCTTGTCGCCGTCGACCTTGCAGTCGAAGACCCGCAACGGATTGATCCTCAGCCGGGTGCGGCAGTCCGCGTCGAGCTGGTCCGTGAACGACTCGAGGTACGCGACGAGCCGCTCTCGATAGCCCGGGCGGCAGACCTCGTCGCCGATCGAGTTGAGGTGCAGCGCGATGTCTCGCAGCCCGCGCGCCCGCGCGAACCGGTCCCCCAGCACGATGACCTCGACGTCTGCTCCCGGCGCGCCGGTGCCGATCACCTCGATGCCGAACTGGCGAAACTCTCGCATGCGTCCGGCCTGTGGGCGACCGTGTCGGAACTCGTTCGCGATGTAGTAGGCCTTGAAGGGATTTGGCAGCGACTGGGCGTGCGAAAGGTAGGCGCGAACGACGCCCGCCGTGCTCTCGGGTCGAAGGGTCACCGAACGACCCTTCTTGTCTGCGAAGGTGTACATCTCCTTCGTGACGACGTCGGAGGTCTCCCCTGAGGTTCTCGAGAACAGCTCGGTGGTCTCGAACGTCGGGGTTTCGACGTATCGGTACCCGAAGAGCCTCGCGATGCGATGAGCCTCATCGTAGAGGCCGAGCATCGCGTCGGCTCGATCGGGCAGCAGGTCCTGCGTGCCGCGTGGCGGCGTGAGCTCCATCAGACCGGCTCCCTCAGGAACGGGTTCGACGCCCGTTCGCGCCCGACGGTCGTCGTCGGCCCGTGCCCGGGCAGCACCGCCACCTCGTCGGGCAGCATCAGGAAGCGTTGCAGGCTCGCTCGCATCGCCGCAGGGTCGGAGTTCGGGAAATCCGATCGGCCGACCGACCCCGCGAAGACGAGATCTCCCGAGCAGAACGCCTCATCGGCTTCGATACGGAACGCGCAGTGTCCGGGCGTGTGCCCGGGCGTGTGCATGACCGTGATCTCCAAGCCTGCGAGGCGTAGCACGTCGCCGTCGTCGATCGTGCGCAGCTCCTTGACCGGGGCCAGCGGGTTCTCGAAACCGGCCCTCCATGCCGCCTCGTCGGTGAATGCCACGGCATCGGCCCCGTGCACGAACAAGGGCACCTCGCCCGCGAAGTTCCCGGCCTCGCCGACGTGGTCGCCGTGGGCGTGCGTCGCGAGCACGGCCACCGGGGTCTTGTTGGCCGCCTCGAGCACACGGCGCACGTCGGAGGGCGAGAACCCAGGGTCGATCACGACCGCTTCCTCGCTCCGATCGGCCGACAGCAGCCAGCAGTTCGTCCCGTACGGATTCGCGTTGAAGACATCGAGCCACATCAGGCCGCCCATGCTAGCTGAGACCCGCAGACCGGCCGCCGGCCGCCTAGAGCGACGCGGAGTCGAGCACCAACGTGACGGGACCGTCGTTGGTGAGGCTCACCTGCATGTCGGCACCGAACACGCCCCGGCTCACCGGGAGCCCGCGTCGCTCGAGTCCATCGGCCAGCGCGTCGACGAGCCCGGCTGCGATCGCTGGCTCGGCGGCGTCGGTCCACGACGGGCGACGCCCCTTGGTCAGATTCGCGAACAGGGTGAACTGCGAGATCACGAGCACCTCACCCGCGACGTCTGCCAGGGCGAGGTTCATCTTGCCGTCGGCGTCGGCGAAGACCCGCACGGTCGAGATCTTCTCGGCGAGGCGCTCGGCCTCATCGGCGCCATCAGCATGGCCGACACCCACCAGCAGCAGGAAGCCGCGTCCGATTCGAGCGACCGTGTCACCGTCGACCGTGACCGACGCACCGGCGACCCGTTGGAGCACGACTCGCATGTGTCAGGCTCGAGGGTCAGCTCGGCACGACTCGGTAGGCGTCGTACACGCTTTCCACGCGCTTCACCGACGCCAGCACGCTCGACAGATGCGCGATGTCGGCGAGCTCGAACGTGAACCGCAGCCGCGTGATGCGATCCTTTCCGGTCGTCGAGGTGGCCGACAGGATGTTGACGTGGCCGTCGGAGAGCACGGTCGCGACGTCGGAGAGCAAGCGCGTGCGATCGAGCGCCTCGACCTGTATCGCCACGACGAACGAGGTCGATTTGCCTTCGGCCCAGGTGACGTCGATCAGCCGCTCGGGCTGCTGGCGGAGCGACGTGACGTTCGGGCAGTCGGTGCGATGCACGCTGACACCTTGTCCCTTGGTGACGAAGCCGAGGATCTCGTCGCCCGGCACCGGCGTGCAGCACCGGCTGAGCCGTACCCAGACATCGGGAAGCCCACGGACGACGACCCCCTTGGAGACGTCGTCACGTCCGCCCAACCGCACCGGTCGCGCGAGCGGCACCTCGGCGACGTCCTCGTCCGTGTCGCCGCCGACCAGGCGAGATACCCGTGCCACGATCGACTGCGGAGAGACGTGGCCTTCGCCGACGGCGATGTAGAGCGCCTCGAGGTTCGGATACTTCAGTTCCTCGGCGACCGTGCCGAGCGACTCGGTGGTCGCGAGGCGCTTGATCGGCAGGTTCTGCTTGCGCATCATGCGCGTGACGGCTTCACGTCCCTGTTCGAGCGCGTCCTCTCGACGGCCTCGTGAGAACCACTGGCGGATCTTGGAGCGGGCTCTCGTCGTCTTCACGAACTGCAGCCAGTCCTGCGAGGGTCCTTCACCTTGGGCCCGCGACGCGAGGATCTCGACCGTGTCACCGGTGCGCAGCTCGTAGTCGAGCGGCACGAGCTTGCCGCCGACCTTGGCGCCGATCGTGCGGTGTCCCACGTCGGTGTGGATCGCGTAGGCGAAGTCCACGGGCGTGGCACCGGCAGGAAGGTTCACCACGTCGCCCTTCGGAGTGAAGACGAAGACCTGTCCTCCGTACAGGTCGATGCGCAGCGAGTCCATGAACTCGCGTGGGTCGGCCATGTCCTTCAGCCAATCCATCATCTGACCGAGCCATGCGGCCTCGGCCGAGGCCGCCTTGGCTTGCTTGCTGCCTTCCTTGTAGCGCCAGTGCGCTGCGATGCCGAACTTCGCGGTGCGATGCATGTCCCGGGTGCGGATCTGGATCTCGAGCGGCTTGCCACCCGGCCCCACGACCGTCGTGTGCAGCGACTGGTACATGTTGGACTTGGGCATCGCGACGTAGTCCTTGAACCTGCCCGGGATCGGCTTCCACAGGGAGTGCACCGCGCCGAGTGCTCCGTAGCAGTCGCGCATCGAGTCGACGAGGATCCGCACGCCGACGAGGTCGTAGATCTCGTTGAACTCCTTGCCGCGGATGACCATCTTTTCGTAGATCGAGTACAGGTGCTTCGGGCGACCTTCCACCTCGGCCTTCACCCCGAGCTCCTTGAGCTTCGCGCGTGCCTCGGTGGTCACCTGCTCGATCAACGCCTGTCGCTCACCGCGCCTGGCGGCGACCAGACTCGCGATCTCCCGGTACGGCCCGGGGTGCAGCGTCTTGAACGACAGATCTTCGAGCTCCCACTTGATCTCCTGCACACCGAGTCGATGTGCGAGGGGGGCGTAGATCTCCAGGGTCTCTGTGGCGATGCGTCGCTGCTTCGCCTCGGGGAAGATGCCCAGGGTGCGCATGTTGTGGAGCCGGTCGGCGAGCTTGATCAGGAGCACGCGGATGTCCCCCGCCATCGCCACCATCATCTTGCGGACGTTCTCGGCCTGTTCTTGCTCACGTGAGTGCAGATCGAACTTCTCGAGTTTCGTGAGACCGTCCACGATGCGGGAAACTTCAGGCCCGAACCCCTCTTCGATCTCCTCGACCGTCGTGGGCGTGTCCTCGACGGTGTCGTGCAGGAGCGCTGCCTCGAGGGTCGTGGTATCGAGCCGCAGATCGGCCAGGATGCTCGTCACGGCCACGGGGTGGGTGATGAAGTCCTCGCCGGACTTGCGCTTCTGGCCCTCGTGGGCGGTCTCCGCGAAGGCGTAGGCACGGGCGATCTCGCGCGTGTCAGCCTTCGGGTTGTACGAACGAACCTTCTTCAAGACCTCGTCGATCGGCGAGCGTTCCCCACCGTCACCTCGGCGAAGGCGCGGCCTCGGGATGTTCGGCAGGCGGCCGCCGCGGCGCTGCTGAGACTGCGCCGCAGCCTCCGGCTCTGCGACGACGGCTCTGTTCGCGTCGGTGGTGTCGTCGGGAGTGTTCATGAGCGCCTCGTGACGCCAAGTCTACGAGATGCTCCTGCCCGGGCCGCTTCGGCGGGAGCTGGAACGGTGCCGCGCGAAGGGCGGTCGGTCAGTAGTGGATCAAGGTGTACAGCTCGTGCTCGACCAACCGATCACGCCCGTGCAGGAAGTCGAGCTCGATCACCGTGGCGATGCCGCACACCTTGCCGCCGACCTGTTGCACGAGCGACGCCGCAGCCTTGGCCGTGCCGCCCGTCGCCAGCACGTCGTCGACGATCAGCACGCGCTCGCCCGGGTTGATGCCGTCGACGTGCAGCTCCAGCGTGGCGGTGCCGTACTCGAGTTCGTAGTCCTCGCCGACCGTGGCGGACGGCAGCTTGCCATGCTTGCGGATCGGGACGAATCCGGCGCCGAAGTGGTAGGCCACTGGCGAGGCGATGATGAACCCGCGCGCTTCGATGCCGACGACCTTGTCGACGTTGCCTCGGCCGAACCGAACGACGATCAGATCGGTGATCGTCGAGAACGCGATGGGATCGGCGAGCACGGGCGTGATGTCCTTGAAGACGATGCCTGGTTCCGGGAAGTCGGGTATGTCGCGGATCAAGCCCTTGATCTGTTCGATGTCCACTTCGTCCTCCACGTTCCGGTGAAGCCGTTCCTCGACGTTGGCTGTGCGGGGGTTATCTGCGCTTCCGTTTCGCGGGCGGGCGCCGCTTGCTCTTCGGACGCGGCCGCGCGCTCGAGCGTGCCGTAGCCGACCTCGCCGCCGCATCGGACGTGAGGGCCGTCGCGGCGGTCGCGCCGGGGGTCGCTTCCTCGCCGGGAGAACCCCGCCGATGGGCGGTGCGCCGCGCCTCCATCTGCTGGTAGCGCTTCTCCCGCATCTTGAGCACCGCCAGCAACGGGGCTGCCAGGAAGATCGACGAGTACGCACCGATGGCCACGCCCACGAACATCGCGAACGCGAAGTCCTTGAGCGTCGCGCCCCCGAACAGCAGCAAGGAAAGGATCGGCAGGAGCACGACCAGCGAAGTGTTCACCGAACGCATCAGCACCTGGTTCAGCGACAGGTCGACGACACCGACGTACCCGAGGCGAGCGACGAGGACGGAAGACTCGGTGTTCTCCTTGATCTTGTCGTAGATCACGACGGTGTCGTAGAGCGAGAACCCCAGGATCGTCAGGATCGCGATCACCGTCTCGGGGGTCACTTCGCGGCCCACGAGCGCATAGATGCCGGCCGTGATGACCACGTCGTGCACGAGGGCGATCATCGCGCCGATGGCCATCTTGGGCTCGAAGCGGATGGAGATGTACAGCGAGATCGCGGCAAGGACCACGACAAGGCCCGTGAGCGCCTGCCGGCGGACATCGGCACCGAAGGTCGGCCCGATGTCTTCCACGCTCACATCGGTGACCGCGATGCCCGATTGGTCCGCGAGGCTCCGCAGGAGCGCATCGCTGTCGCCCGCCTCGGCGAGCGACTCCGTACGGATCGCGATCTGATCGCCGCTCACGATCTGTACCTCGGCCCCTTGGCGACCCGCGTCTGCCAGCAACGACTGGATGTCTTCCACGGTGACGCCCGATCCGAGCGGGTACTGGATCTTCGCACCACCCTCGAAGTCGATCGAGTAGTTGAGGCCGCTGAGGAGCAACCCGATCAGCGACAACACGATGAGCACGCCCGAGAACACGAACCACGTGTTGCGCCGTTCGACGAAGCGGAAGTGCGGGATCGTGTGCCCGCGGTAGGTCTCGAGCGCGTGGTGCAACGTCGTCACGGGCGGGCACCTTCGGTCGCTTCATCCTTCTCGCCCGCGACGCCCGCCTCGAGTCCGAACCCCTTGAGCGAGACGAGGCGCTGGTTCCTGGCAACGAGGAACACGGTCGGACGTTTGAAGAAGTACACGACGAACAGGTCGAGCAACGTCGCGACACCCAGGGTCAGAGCGAACCCGCGGACCGAGCTCACGGCGGTGAGGTAGAGCACGACGGCCGCGATGCCGGCGACCACGTCGGCCGCGATGATCGTCTTGTACGAGCGAGCGAAGGCCGGCTGCACTGCGGCACGCGCGGTCTTTCCCGACCGCACCTCGTCCTTCAACCGCTCGAAGAACACGATGTAGGAATCCGCCGTCACCCCGAGGGAGATCACGAGACCGGCCACGCCTGCCAGGGTCAGCGCGTACCCGAACTGGATGCCTGCGAGGGAGATCAGCGCGATCGCGAGCACGGCCCAGATCGACATGCCGAACCACGCGACGATGCCCAGCAAGCGGTAGTAGAAGAGCAGGTACATGAGGAGGAGCACGAGCCCGACGACGCCTGCGATGATGCCCTGGCGCAGCGACTCCGACCCGAGCGTGGGGCTCACGGTCTGTACCTGTTGCCGTGTCAGTTCGACGGGCAGGGCACCCGCATTCAACACCGTGGCAAGGTCGCGCGCCTCGGCCTCGTTGAACCCGCCCGTGATGTCGCCGGTGCCGCCGGCGATGGGACTCTGGACCGTGGGGGCCGACACGATTGCGCGGTCAACCACGATCGCGATCTGGTTCTGCGGAGGCGGCAACGAGACGGCGGCGGTCGTGGCGTCGGCGAACCGCCCGGTGGCATCGCCCGTCAGCCGGAACTGCACGGTCCATTCCGAACCGGTGGCTCCGCCGAGCACGGCGGTCGCGTCGGCGATGTCGCCACCTACGATCACGGCCGGCCCGAGCCGGAACCGGTTTCCCGCGTCGTCCTCGTAGACGACCGCCTGGTCTCGCAGGGTCGCGAAGGAGCATTCCTTGGCCTCACGCTCCTCGGGGGTCGGGCACGTCACCGGCGTCGCCGCGTACGCGGGGTCTGCGGGCGGCACGATCGCGAGCACCGGACGCTCCTCCAGCCGAGCCGTCTGACCGATCACGTCGAGCAGGCGCTGCTGCCCGGTCGAGCGCTGCCGCTCCTCGGCCGAGGCCCTGTCGATGAAGCACCCGAGATCCTGCTCGGCCGAACTGACCACGCAATACAACGTGTCGACGCTCCGCACGTCGATCTCGTCGGCCGCGGCCTGCGCGTTCGATCTGCTCGCCAGCCCACATGGCAGCTGGTTCGCCCCAAGCGAGAGGCCTGAGAAGGCGGTGGGCGCGGCCGGGGATGGCGAGGCGGACGGTGAGATCGAAGGCTCGGCGGAAGGGGTCGGCGACGGCGACTCCTGCGCATCGTCGGTGGCAGCGCCGCCGTCGGTGACGCAGTAGGTCTGCTCCGTGACGTCGACGCGGAGTGACTCCTGGGCGGCGGTCGCCTCCTTCCGCGAGCCGTAACACTCGAGTTGTTCGCCGGTCTGGCTGACGAGGCAGAACTTGGCGTCGCCGGGAGGAGGTGCCGCCGACGGCGACGGCGCAGCGGTCGCGCCGTCGTCGGCGCGCGGCGCCACCGTGATCGCCGCTTTCCCGGCGCGGGCCAACGCCGCCGTGGGGAAGCACTCCACCTGCGTGCCAGCGTCATCGACGAGGCATGCCTCAGCCACCTGCGAGACCACCGTCAACTCGGCGAACGCGTCGGCGGCCGCCTGCTCGGTCTCGGAGCAGCCGTAGTTCTCACCCTCGGGGCTCACGAGGCAATACCGCTTCTGCGAGCGTTCCTCGATCGATCCCTGCGCGAGGCCGGGGATCTGCACCTCGATCGTCGAGCCGGACACCGCGATGTCGGGTTCGCCGACTCCGAACGCGTCGACGCGGTTCGAGATGTTGGTGCGTGCGCGCTCCATCACCTCGCCGGGCGTGCCGTCGGGCGCGGAGAGGGTCACCGAGACTCCGCCCTCGAGGTCGAGTCCGAGGATCGGCTGTAGGGCCCCAGTCGCGAAGCCGACCAGCGAGGCCAGCGTCAACACCAGCACGAAGATGATCGAGACCCACAGGCCGCGGGTGCGCTTCACGCCAGTTCCGCTCCGTTGACGACGAGGCGGAACCGTGCGTCGAGGCATGCCGCCGCGTGGCGACAGAGCTGCATCCTGCCGAGGAAGATCTCGAAGTACTCCATGACCTGACTGATGCCCGTGTCGATCGTCAGCTCGAGGCTGACCGTGCGGGCAGCGGAGTCTACCCGAAGGAACGACTGCTCCACGGCGTAATTCACACGGTCGTGGATGTCGAGATCGATCTGACCGCTCGTGCGCACTCGGCTGCGATGCACGTCGGACTTGTCGGCGAGGATCACCGCCGCCGACACCGGCGAGACGGCGGTGCCCTCGGCCTCCTCGTGGTTCGCGATCGCAGCGATGATGGGCATCAGGTCGGCCGGAGCCACCGTGTCCCGCAGCGCCTGGTGCACGAGGATCGCCCCGGTCTGCCCATGCGCATCCCGGGCGAGCGCGTTCCCGACATCGTGGAGGTAGCCGGCAACGCAGGCGAGGGTCGCCTCACGCTGACCGTACTCCAGGCGTGCGAGCACCTGATAGGCGATGCGAGCGACCAGGTTCGCGTGCCGGAAACCGTGTTCGGTGAACCCCATCGCGTCCATCACGCGGTCGGCCGACGCGATGAACCTGGAGAGCTCCTCGTTGGCCTGCACGTCCTCGAGCGTGACCGTTGCGGCCTCGTCCCCGCCCGGCGGAGCAGGTTCGACCGGAAGCGGCGCCGGCTCGGGCGTCGTGTCGGAGGCCACGACGGTCGAGCGTTCGACCGACGCTGAGGCCGTGCCGTCGCTGGGCGGAGGCGAGGCGTCGGTCACGTCTTACTCGAACGGCCCGTCCCGGCCGTCGGGCTCGCGATCGCTCACGATGCGGCCGATCCCGGCCCGCACCATGCGGATGCGGGTGCCGGGCGAGATCTCGACGGTCACGACTTCGTTCTCTTCGTCGATATCGGTGATCATGCCGTACACGCCCGAGGTCGTTACGACCTCGTCGCCGATCTCGACGCTCCGGAGCAGTTCCTGCTGCGCTCGAGCTCGGCGCCGCTGTGGGCGGATCAGCAGGAAGTAGAAGACTCCGCCCATCAGAATCAGCGGCGCGAACGCGACCAAGCTGCTCCCGCCCTGCGATTCCTGTGCGAGGAGTTCGAACATGGGGACACCTTTCCTTGTGGTTGCGGGGTGCCGAGGCTGCGCCGACCGGCCGAGTCTACCGCCCCGAACCACTGCCGAGGTCAGAGTGGCAGCGTGCCCGGAGGCAGGGTGCCCAGGTGGCGGTAGGCGCGCTCGGTCGCCACCCTGCCCCGGGGCGTGCGGTGCAGGAACCCGAGCTGAAGCAGGTACGGCTCGACGACGTCCTCGACGGTGTCGGGTTCCTCACCGACCGATGCGGCGAGCGTCGACAGGCCGACGGGTCCCCCTCCGAACCGTTCGACGATCGCCCGGAGGATCGCGTGGTCGAGCCGATCGAGACCTTCATCGTCGACCTCGAAGACCTCGAGACCCGCCCTGGCCACGTCGCCGGTGATCGCTCCGTCATGGCGTACCTCGGCGAAATCGCGGACCCTGCGCAAGAGGCGGTTCGCGATGCGAGGGGTGCCTCGCGAGCGACGAGCGATCTCAGCACCCCCCTCCTCGTCGAGGCGAACTCCGAGGATGCCCGCCGACCGCCCGACGATACGGGCGAGATCGCCGATCGGGTAATAGTCGAGCCGTGGGGAGAAGCCGAACCGTTCCCGCAGCGGAAGCGTGATGCGCCCCGGCCGAGTCGTGGCAGCGATGAGGGTGAACGTCGGAAGTTCGAGCCGGATCGATCGAGCCGTGGGGCCCTTGCCCAGCACGACGTCGAGCACGAAATCCTCGAGCGCCGGGTACAGCACCTCTTCCACCGGGCGCGGCATGCGGTGGATCTCGTCGACGAACAGCACGTCGCCGTCGCCGAGATTCGTGAGGATCGCGGCGAGGTCACTCGGCCGATCGAGCGCGGGTCCGCTCGTAGGTTGGAACCCGGCACCCATCTCGTTGGAGACGATCTGGGCGAGGGTCGTCTTGCCGAGTCCGGGCGGCCCGCTGAACAGCAGATGGTCGACGGGCTCGTCACGGCGGCGCGCGCCGTCGATCAACAACTGGAGCTGTTCTTTGACGCGTTCCTGCCCCACGAAGTCCGTGAGCGACGTCGGCCGCAGGGCCACGTCGAACTCCCGGTCCTCGGGGTCGACGACGGCGGCCTCGATCAGACGATCGTCGTCCACGTCATCGACCCACCCTCTGCAGGGCATCGCGCAGCAGGTCGTCGACCTCACGTCCTTCGGCATCGACGTCTCGGGTGGCCTCTGCGGCTTCCTGAGGCGTGAGGCCGAGCGAGACGAGCGCTTCGCGAACGTCGACGATCGGTCCTCCCTCGTGCGGGAACTCGGCCTCGCCACCGAGCCGGTCGCGAAGATCGACCACCACACGCTGCGCGACCTTCTTTCCCACGCCGGGGACAACCGTGAGCGCATCGGCGTCGCCGGCGATCACGGCGCGGCGGAGTGAGTCCGCGGTCATGGCAGACAGGAAGGAGAGCCCCGCCTTCGGGCCGACGCCGGTGACTCCGGTCAGCAGATCGAAGAGCTCGCGCTCATCGACCGTGGAGAACCCGTAGAGCGTCATCGAGTCATCACGCACCACCATGCGGGTGTGGACGCGGGCCACCCTGCCCACCGCCGGCAGCCTGGCCACGACCGACGTCGGCACGGAGACGTCATAGCCGACCCCGCCGACCGCGAGCACGACGTGGGTCGCACCTTTCTGGACGACGTCGCCCTCGAGAAACGAGATCATCGGGCGCCTCCGGCGCGCGCCGCTGCACGGAGGCGAGACCCGACGAGATGGGTGAGCGCGACCGCGGCAGCGTCGACCGCGTCGGGCTTGGCCGGGAGACCACGGAAGCCGTGCACGCGCTCGAGGGCGTCGCGCACCTGCCGCTTGTCGGCGTTGCCCGCGCCTGTCACCGCGCTCTTGACTTCGGTCGGGCTGTACTCGTCGACGAAGAGGCCTGCTTCGGCAGCCACCACCATCACGGCACCGGTCGCCCTGGCGACCGACATCGCGCTCACTTGGTTGCGGTTGAACGCCACGCGCTCCACGGCCACGCTGACCGGGAGGTGGGCCTCGATCGCCGCTCGCACCGCGTCGGCGAGCATCTTGAGGCGTTCGGCCTCGGACAGGTCGGTTCCGGTGGTCACGGTATCGGCCCACAGCAATGCCGGGCGCCGGCCGTCGCGTGCAACCGCGGCGAGGCCGAGCCTCGCCACACCTGGGTCCACGCCGAGTACACAAGAATCGAACATCTGTTCGCGCAGTCTAGGAGCGAACCCCGGGCCCCGCAATCACCCGATCGAGGAGCATCGAGACCTACAGCGAGGCGAGGACCTCTTCGGGGATGTCGAAGTTCGCGTAGACGTTCTGCACGTCGTCGAGCTCTTCGAGCGCCTCGATCAGGTTGAGCACGTGCTTCGCTTCGCCGCCGTCGACCGGGATCGTCGACTGCGGCACCATCGAGATCTCGGCGGAGAAGACCTCGACGCCGGCCCCCTGCAACGCGTCGCGCACCTGACCGAATGCGGCGGAGTCGCAGACGATCTCCCACGAGCTCTCGGAGTCGCCCAGGTCCTCGGCTCCGGCCTCGAGTGCGAGCTCGAGGAGCTGCTCCTCGTCGGGCGCGAGCGACTTCTCGACCACGACGACGCCCTTGCGCATGAACATGAAGGCGGTCGAGCCAGTCTCACCGAGGTTCCCGCCGTTGCGGGTGAACGCGTGGCGCACCTCCTGGGCCGTGCGGTTGCGGTTGTCGGTGAGCGCCTCGACGTACAGCGCGATGCCGCCGGGCGCGTACCCCTCGTAGCTGATCTCCTCGTAGCGAGCACCGCTGTCGTCGGCGCCGGTGCCCCGCTTGATCGCGCGATCGATGTTGTCGGTGGGCACCGAGAAGCTCTTGGCCTTCTCGACGGCTGAGGCCAGCGTCATGTTCGCGGCGACGTCGCCGCTGCCGCCCTCACGAGCCGCAACCTCGACCGCTCGCAGCAACTTGGCGTATTGATTCGACCGCTTCGCATCATTCGCGGCTTTCTTGCGCTTGATCGTGGCCCATTTGGAGTGCCCTGACATGGTGCTCCCCTCCCCGGGGTCGGTCCTCAGAGCTTCGCGAGCAGGTAGCGGTGCAAGCCCGCTTCGCCGATCAGCTCCGGATGGAACGATGATACGAGCAGGTTGCCTGCTTCGAGCACGACGGGCGAACCCTCGTGTTCGGCGAGCACCCGGACGCCTTGGCCCACATCGGTGATGCGGGGCGCGCGGATGAACACCCCGCGCACGAGACCCTCGATGCCATCGACCTCGACGTCTGCTTCGAACGAGTCGATCTGGCGGCCGTAGGCGTTGCGCTCGACCCCGATGTCCATCACGCCGAACAGCGGTTCTCCGCCCGACACGCGTCGTGCCAGCACGATCATGCCGGCGCAGGTTCCGAACACGGGCATCCCCCTGGCGATGCGTTCTCGGACCGGCGCAACGAGGTCGTAGGCTCGGGCGAGCTTGGCCATCGTCGTGGATTCCCCACCGGGGATCACCAGGCAGTCGACGCCGGCGAGTCCCTCCGCATCGCGCACTTCCACCGGCGTCGCCCCGATGTCGGCGAGCACGCGGGCGTGCTCTCGGAAGTCCCCCTGCAAGGCGAGCACGCCGGCCTTCACGTCGCTCACCCCCCGAGCGTTGAGGTCGTTACCAACCCCGTTCCTGCAACCGGGTCTCGAGTCCTTCGATCTCGAGACCGGCCATCGGATCACCGAGACCGTGCGAGAGCTTGGCGAGCACGTCGGCGTTCTCGAAGTTCGTCGTGGCCTCGACGATCGCTCGAGCCATCGTGGTCGGGTCCTCGCTCTTGAAGATGCCCGAACCCACGAACACGCCGTCGACGCCGAGCTGCATCATGAGCGCCGCATCGGCGGGGGTCGCGATGCCACCGGCGGAGAAGTTTACGACCGGCAGCCGACCATGCTCCCCCACCATCCGCACGAGCTCGACCGGCGCCCCCAGCTCCTTCGCCTTCGTCACGTACTGCTCCGGCCTGAGCGTGGTGACCTCCGCGATCTCGCGCAGGATCGCACGCTCGTGACGCACCGCCTCCACGACGTTGCCGGTCCCGGCCTCACCCTTGGTCCGGATCATCGCTGCGCCTTCCGCGATGCGGCGCAGCGCCTCTCCCAGGTTGCGAGCCCCGCAGACGAACGGCACCGTGAACGCCCACTTGTCGATGTGGAACTCCTCGTCGGCCGGCGTGAGCACCTCTGACTCGTCGATGTAGTCGACGCCGAGCGATTGCAGGATCTGGGCCTCGACGAAGTGGCCGATCCGCGCCTTGGC